>QWCQ01000025.1_pt1 | contig 198920 bp, 157 predicted proteins | sample 1972701 | NCBI WGS metagenome assembly QWCQ01 (sample SAMN09866704, study PRJNA288562) | Human gut metagenome isolate pre4_stool, whole genome shotgun sequencing...
CCCAGATATTCGGCAATTACCGGTTTCATTTTCTCTACATCTACGTTACCGACAAAGATAAATGTGAAGTCACTTGCATCTTTGAAGCGATCCTGATACATAGACAGAATCTTGTCGTAATCCATTTGATCCACCATGTCGGCTTTTATGCGTATGATTCTCGGGTGTTTCATATAGATGCCGGCTTGGATAGAGTCGCTGAAGGCCACATTCGGATTCAATTCCTGATTCTTTAATGCGGCTTTATTACGATTTTTATATGAGGCAAATGCATCATCGTCTCTACGCGGTGCTGTAAATGTAAGGTAAGTGAGTTGCATCATCGTTTCGAAATCTTTGGGTGAACAACTTCCTGAAACGCTTTCGGTCTTGTTTGCGATATCGTAACTAACCGATGCTTTCTTTCCGGCGAGCACTTTTTCAAGGTTTACAGCACTGAAGTTACCCAAACCACCGACTCCGACTGCATCCAGACCATTTATATTGATGATTTCCGAATCCGGGAATACGGAACTACCTCCCAGGCTGACACCTTTCATCCGGATTTCATCTGCTTTGAAATCAGTTTTCTTTATAATCACTTTTACTCCGTTAGAAAGGGTCAAAGTAGTTGCTCCAAAGATGTCGTCTTTTGATTCCGAAACAATCTTACCACCTTTCGGCGCTTCAGCCATCAAGGGTTCGTCTGATACTTTATCTACGTAGGCAGTCAGCTTTTCGGTTTTTGCATCCTTCAGCAGTTTTGCGATAGCGGCTTCGGATGGTAGTTTCAGATCCTCTTTTTCGGGTGCGAAAAGGGCCAGCGCCTGATTGTCGTCTGTAATCAGTCCTTTCATCAATTGGTTGATTGCTGCCACCGGAATATTGGGGGCGATCTGGTTGATGATTGTATATTCGTTCTCTATGCCCGGTATAGGTTCGTTATCAAGAAAGTGGCGGACATATTCATTTACATACTTTTCGTTCTTCTGTTTGTCACGTTCATTGTAAGAAGATTCCAACTGACGCAAGTATTCGGCACGGGCACGATTGTATTCTGTTTCGGTGAAGCCGAATTGGCGGGCACGTTCTAATTCGCGGAGCATGGCGGCGATACCATTTTCGATGCTGTCCTCTTTGCAAACCACGATCCCCAGAAATGCATCTTTGGTTTTGGCAACAAAGAAGTTGCTATCGTCTGCTCCTGCATAAATATAGGGTGGATTGGCTGTCTGAACCAGTTCGTTCAAACGTGCATTCAGCATAATGCTGATCAGATTCTTGGCGTATTGCTGTATCAGATAGTCCACATTTCCTTTCTGGTTATCGGGAACTGCTTCGTGTTTATTGAAGAGTAGAACTTGGACATGAGGCTGTTCCTTGTCTTTCAAGATACAGATAATCGGTTCTTTATTGTCTGCGACGGGATAGTAGATACGTTCTGCCGCATTAGGCTGTGCAGGGATGTCGGCAAACATTGTTTTGATTTTAGCTTCTACGGCATCTACATCGATATCACCGACAATGACGATTCCCTGTAAGTCGGGACGATACCATTTTTCGTAATAGTCTCTCAAGGTTTGCGGCTTAAAATTCATCACTACGTCCATGGTGCCGATGGGGAAGCTATGGGCGTATTTGTCGCCCGGATACATCATTGGCAGAAGCTTCTCTTGCATACGCATCATGGCACTCATGCGTGTACGCCATTCTTCATTGATGACGCCGCGTTCTTTATCAATCTCTTTCGGATCGAGTGTCAGGTCATTGCTCCAGTCGTGTAGAATCAGCAGGCAGGAGTCTACTGCACCGGGAGTTTTGACGGGTACATTGGAGATATTGTAAACCGTTTCATCGATAGCCGTATATGCGTTCAGGTTTTCACCGAATTTAACGCCGATACGCTCCAGATACTGCTTCAAGGCATCACCGGGGAAGTGAGTTGTCCCATTAAAACACATGTGTTCCAGGAAGTGTGCCAATCCGCGTTGATTTTCTTCTTCTTGAATAGAACCCACTTTCTGGGCAATGTAGAAGTCAGCCCGGTTGGCAGGCAGATTGTTCTTACGGATGTAGTAGGTCAGACCATTGTCCAACTTTCCAATACGTACGTTCTTGTCGATAGGGATGGGCGGCATTTGCTGTGCAAAGGCCTGTTGGAAGTTGCAGCATAAGATGACTGCAACCAAAAGTAAACCACGGAATAAATGTTTCATTGCTATACTGTTTTTAAGTTCCACTCACCGCAGGAGTTTCAGAGCGCATAGATCCTATTTATGTATTGAGAATCCGGACTTCCAGTATCTCCTGAGATGAATTAGCTTCTTACTGTTTTTTCTATCAGTCGCATTACCGGGAAGTAAATCACATAATTGCTTCTCTAATTTTCACCAGTTTAGTCAATAAGCCTTCCAACCGGTCAAGTTTCAACATATTGGCACCGTCGCTTTTGGCTACTGCCGGATTTTCGTGTGTCTCAATAAAGAGACCGTCGGCTCCTACGGCAATGCCGGCTTTGGCTACCGTTTCGATCAATTGCGGCATACCGCCTGTTACACCGTTCGTCTGGTTGGGTTGCTGTAATGAATGAGTTACATCCAGGATGACCGGATAACCGAAAGATTGCATTTCCGGTATGCCCCGGTAGTCGATGACCAGGTCCTGATAACCGAAAGTCGTTCCACGTTCAGTCAGCATAACGTTCTTGTTGCCGGCCTCTATCACCTTGTCTGCTGCAAACTGCATGGCAAGCGGAGAGAGGAACTGTCCTTTTTTGATATTAATCGTTTTTCCGGTTTGAGCAGCAGCGACCAGTAAGTCCGTTTGTCGACAGAGGAAAGCGGGTATCTGCAGGATGTCTACATAATCGGCTGCCATGGCTGCTTCATCGGCTGCGTGAATATCGGTTACGGTAGGCACTCCGAAGGTATTGTGTACTTTCTCGAGAACTTTCAACGCTTTTTCATCACCAATTCCCATGAATGAATCCAAGCGAGAACGGTTGGCTTTACGGTATGAACCTTTAAATACATAGGGAATACCCAGTTTATCGGTGATATTTACTATTTTTTCTGCAATTCGCATAGCCATCTCTTCGCCTTCGATGACGCAAGGACCGGCTAACAGGAAAAAATTTCCTGTTTTATTGTTCTTCAGTTGTTCTATCATAACATTTATGTTTTATCAATTGGGTATAATTAATGTGGTTGCTTCCGGGATAATTCCTATTTCAATCGGGAAATGGCGTGGCAACAAGCGTCCGTCAAGGTCGACGGCGGCATTCTGGGCACGCAGTACTTTTACTTTTCGGGTACGGTAGGATTTCACCACTTTGTGGTTCAATATGCGTCCTTGAATAAGCATCCACAGTCCGGACAAGATTTGGAGGAACTCGGGGCGGTAGATGACCGATACATCCAGCCAGCCATTATAGGGTACGGCACTTGGGGTTTGTCCGTATCCGGTGGCACTTCCCACACAGACTGTCATAATCCGTCCGCGGATGTGTTCGTCGTTAATTTTGAGATGTGAACGATAAAGCTTGCGTTCGAATATCAGCAGGAAGAGAGCTGCCAGATAGGAGAGGAACTTTACTCCCCAGAAACGTTTGGTCTGGTCCGTGATTTTTACGATACGCGCACCTAATCCTATATTGACAGCATTGAGGAAGTAACGTCGTTGGTGTTTTTCGCCATCGTAAAAGTTGCAGTAACCCACGTCTATTTTCTTCCGGCGGTTATTGATAATCCAGTCTACTGCCTGTTTGTATTCCAGATTCAATTCCCAGTATCTGGCAAAGTCGTTTCCTATTCCGTTGGGGATGATACCGATGGCTATCTCTTCTTTTTTTTCTGCGTTCGAACTCATAATGCCGTTAATGGCATCATTCAATGCACCGTCTCCGCCCACTACTACGATGGTGCGATAACCATTGTTGGCCAGAATGCCGGCGAGTCGTTCTACCGATCCGAAACCCTCGGACTGCACATAGTCGTATGACACTCCCTTAGAGTCCATGTACTCTTTTATTTCTTTCCACCGTTTCTGCACCTTTCGTGTGCCTGCTTTGGGATTGTAGATTACACCCCATTTTCCAGGTTCTACGCTCATGGATATTATATTTATTATTTCGTACTTTTATTTCTAACTTCTCTGTATGGTGACCGATCTTTTTGTTAAACGACCGATCATTCATATATTAACAACAGACTTGCACTGACTTAACCGGTTATCATAGGCTATTTATTACCTTTCTCTTTATCCATTAACTCGCCCTGCGCTTGAGGGCTCATCTGCCTCCGTTCCCGGACTGATGGGCTTGGGTAGCCGAGCGCATGGACCCACACTTGCGGGACGAACTGATAAATGAAACAAAAACGGTTAAGAGCTTCGCCAAAGTTACTAAAACTCTTTGAGTTTCTGCTTTACAAAGTTAATCTTTTCCTCCATTGGGAGTGAAGCATCTACCCAATGAATGGTGAAACCTCTTCGTTCCATTCCCCGAAACCAGGTCATTTGCCGTTTGGCAAACTGGTGGATGGCAGTTTCCAGACCGGTAAACATTTCATCGTATGTCATTTGGCCAATGGCGTACAAAGTCAGGTATTTGTATTCCAATCCATAATAAATCAGATCATCCGGCTGAATTCCCTCTGCCAGGAGACGACGTACCTCTTCAACCATCCCGTCGTCCAGTCTTTGTTTAAGGCGGCGGGTGATTTTCTCCCGTCGCAATTCACGGTCGATGTCCACTCCGATAATCAGGCTGTTCAGTTGTGGGAACTCCCGTTCTTCTATTGGTGTCTTTGCATAATACTCTTCTATTTCGATAGCACGGATTGCCCGTTTGACGGTATCCACGTCTGTCGAATTGTGAAGTGTCTTATAACTGCTTAAAATAGCAGTCAGTTCTTCCAATGATTTTTCGGCCAGGCGTACACGCAACTCTTGGTTTTCGGGAACTGGAATCAGGCGATAGCCTTTTAGTACCGACTCCAGATACAAGCCTGTCCCTCCACATAGAACGGGGAGACATCCTTTTTGTTTAATAGTCTCGTAAGCTGTCAGGAAATCACGTTGATACTCAAATACATTGTATTTATAGCCCGGATCAGCAATATCTATCAGGTGGTGAGGGATTTGTCGGCCGTTAATAGTGTAGTCTTCCAGGTCTTTGCCTGTACCAAGATCCATTCCCCGATAGATTTGGCGTGAATCGGCACTGATGATTTCAGTATTTAACTCTGCGGCCAATGCGGCAGCAAAAGGGGTTTTACCCGAAGCGGTAGGGCCAAGAATGGCAATCAGATCATAGTCCGGCATGGTCATATCTTTATTAATAACGTTACAAAGATATGAAAAAGGAAGTGAAAAGCAGGTGTTAAACTCTTAAATGGTGTTATAAAACATACTTTTTTTCTTGTATTATTTGCAGATAACCAAAGAGTACGTATCTTTGCAATGTGTTTTTCATAGTATTAGATTTAAGGTTAACAAAGGTTGGAGCAAGGCGTTGCTCCTTTTTTTATGCCCTAATCTCTCCTATGCTTTGTGTATCCATATTGACAACATCTTCTTTTTCAGTATAATAACGTTGATGGAAGACACCAATAAGAATAAAAATATACCTATGGCGAAAGTTGGCCAGAGAGATCCGACAGACATTTGTGGAAACAACAGGTTCAGTGTCGTAAGATAAGAGGTGCGTGCCCACGAAACAATGCCGACGGATAGTAACAGTACAACAACATTGAGTCCTAGTGTAAGAATCTGATAGGGGAGTGCTACTCTTGAAGGGCTGTAACCTATCAGAAGCAAACTTTCCAGTTTCACGGTGTTCTTTTGTAAAAGCAGAAAAATGCTGAGCATCAGAATGTAGAAAGAGAGTATGCTGATAAATAGTCCCACTGCAAGGACAATACCCACAATCAGACGCAGAAAATAAGTGGTTTTCCCGGCGTCCAGTTTTCCGTCTTCTGTCTCATAACCCTTTTGTTGGAAATACTTTGCAATGGAGGCATCAGCGGGATTGTCTACTTCAATAATCAGCCGTGAAGGGTCCGGCTGGCTATCCGGTGCAAAGTTTTGGTTAGCCCAGTTCATAAAAGATTGTGGAACCAAAATAGTATTCAACCGGTTGGAAAAGCCGACGATGTTTCCTTTATATTGCTCAACCCGTCCGTTGCCCCGCATCAGAATATCCATTTGGATCAGGCTCATCAACCCTTCCGATAGTTTAGGCAGGCTTCGGCTCTGGGCAAATCCGAAGTTATATAAATTCAGATAATTGCGCGGAATGATGATAGGGATGGTGTGCGTGTTTTCATCAAAATGCCATTTATCGAGGCTGACGTCTACAAACTTATCAGGAACGGCCTCAAAGAACATTTCGGTAGAAAGGTGAATTCCTGCTTCCTGCATTCCCAATCCTGCGGAGACTTTAAATTGCGAAGGAGTGAAAGCACCTACGCTCCGGGTGAACGGTTGTTTCTTCAGTTCCTCTATTTCCTCAGACGAAAAAGTGTTACTCTTGCCCGCAAAAGATCCCAGCGTACTGATTTTCTTAGTAGCTGTCATATAATCTTTCTTCATAAAGCTATCCCCTTCGGTAAAGATGGGAACTACATCTTTGTAGAATTGTGCGCTGAGTAGCACAATAACCATTCCGAAAAGGTTGGCAAAGAAGAAACCGGTCAACTGACCGATGCTGATATGCTGACGGAGCAGCTTCCAGACTAAGTTGTTCATAATTTCAATATTCTGTCATACGTTAACTCGATATGCTTGCCGATGGACGTTACGATGATTCCCGCCCCTTGTTTTCCGGCTTCTTCCATTACCAGTTCTCCCATAATACGTGCATTGTTGTCGTCCAAATGACTGATGGGCTCGTCCAGGAAAATGAAGTCGAAAGGTTGACAAAGCGATCGGATGAACGCCACTCGCTGTTGTTGTCCGAAAGAAAGTTTGCCTGCCTTCACGTTCAGTTTGTCCGAGAGTCCCAAGGCTTCGAACAGAGATAATACTTCTTTTCGGGTTTTATATCCGGTCAGGTTATTCTTTAGTCGGATGTTTTCGATGGCGGTCAACTCCGTAAAAATGCGTAAATCCTGAAAAAGCATACTCAGTGAATGCTTCCGGATTTCCACCCATTGCTTCACCGGGTATGCTTTGATATTGGTTTCGTCGAAGTTGATGATTCCCTGATAGTCGTTTCGGTAGCCGTAGATGTAGCTGCACAACGATGATTTACCGGTACCGGAGGCAGCCTCGATCAGGTAAGATTTTCCTTTATGGAAAACAAGATTCCGATGCCATACATCCGAAGTTATCGAATTACGGTCAGCAAACACTTGGGGAAGTGTTTGCTGTAGGTGAATGCTGTCCATACACGTTGAAGATTACATGCCGGCGAACTGCTTGGCAAAGTCTACTATCTGTTTTAAAGCATTGTCGTCTTTGTTTTTCAGAAGAATGGCTGTTTCGGTCTTACCTTCGCTGTCACTGAATGCCTCGATATACGAAATTTTTGAAGCGAGTTTATAATAAGTTTGATATTCTTCGCCGCCGAATCCGGCCATCATTTTCACAACAGGGAGATCGAGAATAGCATCCATATTGATAACAAAGAATACATTTTTGCCTTTCATATCCGATACATATCCGGCATCTTTGATTGATTTCTCTACCGGTTTGCTGATACTCTTGTACAGAAGTTCATCATTAGTGGCATACATCTGCTTGTTGCGGATGCCAAAGAATACGTTGGTTGCTCTTGACTTATAAACATATTCGTTTTCGCCCAATTGGATAATATCTTCGTTTTTACCTAATTTTAATTGTTTCTTATTGTCGTACAATGCTTTCAGGGCATTTCCGTTCTTTGCATCTGCATAAGCAGCAAAAGTAGGAACACTGTTCAAGGTTACATTAATCAGTCCGATGGAAATATCTCCATCGAAAGAGGCGAATAAACTTTTTACTTCATCGGCTTTCGCAAGAGACACGTTTCTACGGAATTCTTCATTATTGAACAGTAAATCGTAGAATGCTGCTCCATTGACTCCTATATTTAAGAATGCGAGAGTCGATTCGGGGAAGTTCTGGAGGAAAGTTGTATTTAACTTTTTAACAGCTTGAGCCTGTTTCTTCAGTAACGCATCCGTCTCTGCATTATCCGAGTAGGTTTCGATCTGCAGAGCGATTTTTCCTTTCTCAAAGTTGAGGTTACCCACAGCTTTTACTTCGCTCAAGTCGATTTGTGAAGAGAGTCCCAGACTGATTTGTTGAGTATACATTTTGGGAACCGCATCCATTGAAGCAAAAAAGTTGATGTCTCCTTTCTGATCCTGCATCTTCCGGAAACTGCCGTTTGAGGCGATACTGTTCTCTTCGGTCTGTTTGAGCAGTGTGGAGATGGTTTGTTTGGCAACATCCATTTGAGAAGTTCCGTAGGCTTCTGTCAAAACTGCTGCATTTTCATTAAAGACCAATAGATTGTTCTTCTGCAAGGATGTGAAACTGTACCCCTCTTCTTCTGCTATAGGCTGGCAGATTCCTTCTTTGGCCATTAAGTCGAGCGAAGCACGCAAGTCCTCGATATTACTGACTTTGGCAACTATAGTGGGACTAATGAAAGTCTTGGAAGTAAATACGAATACAGGAGCTTTGACATCAATCCCCGATTGAGAAGGATTTTTCATTATTTTTTCCAGTTGCTGGAAAGCAGCTGCATTCATTCCGCTTTTCAGGGCTTCCATCATTTTTTGTTTCATCCCTTCATTCTGTTTATCATTCAAGCCGGCTTTGTCGGCAAGAGAATTCAGATTAATGGAAGCAACAGCCGAAGCATCGGCCGGAATCACATGGATATATTCCGCTTTCTTGGAGCAGGCTGCCATGAAAACGATCAGTACTGCCAGTACCGAAAGTCGGGAAATCATTCGTTTTACCATAATTACTATCTTTTTTATTTCTGTAAATTACATATTCATTGTGTGGCAAGCCACCAATGCTGCTGTTTCTGTGCGCAGTCGCGATTTGCCTAAACTAATAGGGACAAATCCTTTCTCGATTGCTTTCTTGACTTCCTCTTCGCTGAAGTCACCTTCCGGTCCGATCAACACCAGGGCATCTTCTCCTTTTGTCAAGACATCTTTCAGTAAAGGTTTCTCTCCTTCGTAACAGTGGGCAATGAACTTTTGCCCTTTAAAGTCTTTTTCGATAAATGTGCAAAAATCAGTCATCTCGTTCAGACGCGGTAAACGTGCTTTTAACGATTGCTTGATGGCAGATACCAATATCTTTTCAATGCGTTCGGTTTTAATTACTTTCCGTTCGGAGAAGCGGCAGTTCAGGAATGTTAATTCGTCGAACCCTATTTCAGTTGCTTTTTCAGCAAACCATTCATTACGATCCATATTTTTTGTGGGTGCCATAGCAATGTGCAGATGTCCGTCCCACAAAGGCTCTTGGTAAATTGTTTCTTTAATATTCACCAGGCAACGTTTATGGGTTGCCACGCTGATCTCTGCCCGATAGAAGTTTCCCTTTCCGTCGGTGAGATTAATTTCATCTCCGGCTGTCAGGCGGAGCACACGTACACAGTGCTGTGCTTCCTCTTCAGGAAGTTCTGTGCTGGTTTGTATATCAGGGGTATAAAATACGTGCATATCTTTTATTTATGTCGGTTTATTTCGTCACGAAGTCGGGCTGCCAGTTCGTAATTCTCTTCTTGAATGGCTTTATTCAATGCTTCTTCAAGAGAAATAATGCTGACCGGTTCCGTGCGTGAGTTTTCATCTTCTTCCGGAGTATCGGGACGTTCGTCCCCGTCTGTCAACCGTATACACTCGCGTTCAAGAATAGATTCGTATATAAAGATAGGACAATCTGCCCTGACGGCCAGTGCCACTGCATCCGAGGTACGGGCATCTATCCGAATAATTTCTTCGTCTTTTTTAAAGTAGATATACGAATAGAAAACGCCTTCTTTGGCTTTGTATATTAGTACCCGGAGCAGAGTTGCTCCCAAAACATTCAGACACGAATAGAATAAATCGTGTGTCAGCGGGCGTGGGGCCTTTATTCCTTTCAGGCAAATGGCTGTAGCTTGTGCCTCGGCAGGTCCTATTATAATAGGTAGCTGCCGTTCGCCATCTACTTCTCCCAATACCATTGCATAGGCACCTACCTGCGCCTGGCTGTTAGAAATGTTCAATACCTGTAATTCTACTTTCTTATCCATTGTTAATTGTTCACTTTCTTAAGTTCTCCCGGTTGATGTTTGTATCTGAAAACAATTGCAAACAAAATACCGATAGCCAGTGCATATGCTGCAAATATGAACCAGATAGCCGGCCAGTTGCGACTTGCCAACATTCCGTTTTCATATACAGAGAATGCATCCACTACGGCTCCACTGGCATATCCTCCGATGACAGCGCCTAATCCGTTTGTCATAATGAAGAACAAACCTTGTGCACTGGCCCTTGTCTCAGGTTTGGTTTCCAATTCAACAAATAAAGAACCGGAAATGTTGAAGAAATCAAATGCCATACCGTATACTATCATTGATAAAATCAGCATCCAGATGCCTGATCCCGGATCACCAAAGCCAAACAGTCCGAATCGGAATACCCAGGCAAACATACTGATGAGCATGACACGTTTGATTCCGAAGTGTTTCAGGAAGAAAGGAATGGCCAGGATAAACAGTGTCTCGGACATTTGTGAGATGGACAGCAGGATTACCGAGTGCTTGACACCGAAAGAGTCTGCAAATTCGGGTATTTTGGCGAAACTCCCCAAAAATGCATCACCATATGTATTTGTGATTTGCAAGGCTGCACCCAGCAACATCGAGAAAAAGAAAAAGATAGCCATCTTTTTTCTTTTGAATAGGCTGAGGGCATCTAGACCGAAAGAAGACAATAGGGTTTTGCTCTGATTTTTTGCAGGGGGGCAGGGGGGCAGAGTGAAAGAATACAATCCGAGAAGTAATGCCGAGCTTGCTCCGACATAAAGTTGAGCACTGGAGTTTTTGAATCCGGTAAGGTCCACTGCCCACATAGCACAAATGAAACCGATGGTTCCCCATACACGGATAGGCGGGAAGTCTTTTACTAAATCGCATTTATATTGTTCGAGTGCATTGTACGAAACAGTATTGGCGAGCGAAAGAGTAGGCATGTAAACCATTAGATTGAGTAACATGGCCCAATACATTTGATTATAGTCGGTGGCGGTAGAAGCGTAGAACAAGCAGCCGGCTCCCAGCAAGTGGCAAATACCATAAAGGCGTTCGGCATTGAACCATTTGTCGGCTATAATGCCTGTTATTCCCGGCATGATAATGGATGCGATTCCCATTGTTGCGAAAATGGCTCCGATTTGCCCACCTTCAAAATGGAGGCCTCTTTCCATATAGCCACCTAGTGAAATTAACCACGACCCCCATACAAAGAATTGCAGGAAGTTCATAATAATCAAACGATTTTTTATATTCATAACTTTTATTGATGTGTTTCCCGTCGTGCCTGTCTATGGCAGATCAGGTGCAAATATAATATTTTTAGTTGACAGAGTGGAAAAAGCATGGAATAAAAGGCAATGAGAAAAGGAAAATGGCAAAAGAAAATCGGTAAAAACAGAGAATGAAAGGTCTATAAAAAAGAAAGCGGTCTATTCCAAATGACTTACTTCTATTGTATAAATGACTAAATGTCAGAAATAAACCTGCAAAAGTACGATTAATAATTTGTTTTTATAATGTGGGTATATATAATCCGTTGCTACCTTATTTAATCTAAGAGCCGGTTTAAGTTTTCCTCCATAATAATCTTAGAGCCTGTTATTTCGATAACGAAGGTGTGGCAACCGAACTTTGTCCGGTATTTGAGGGGGCGATTTCAGCGGACTCTAAAACCTTTTGTACGCTTCTCATACGAAAAATGAATTTCGATCTTCCATCTTCCACTCTTCGTTTTAGTAGAGAAAGTAAACGTAACGGTTTGACATATGGTGTGATGTATCTGTTATCTTATTTGTTTATGCCTATAAAAGCATTTTGTTTTCCTTTGTATCTTTAGCGAAGATGGTCTGAATCTTATCCGGGTATGCGGGCCGGAGTAAAGATCGCATGAATGATCGTAATAGTCTTGTTTATAATGGCTTATGATAAGAGGGGAAATCCACTTGTTTTCTTCTTTATTTGCGCAGGGAAAAAAGGTCTTTAGGAAGTTTCTCCAATAGCAAGTCAAAATCCAACAAGGTCGCCCATTTGCGATAGTAGTAGTAAACCAACTGCCACTTAGGGAGGTCAAGAGGAAGCATATGCCATTGGCAGCCGGTCTTCACTAAATAAAAAATGGCATTCTAAATCATTTGTAAATCTTATTTTCGCTTTCTTTCTTGCAGGTTCAATACTTTTGTTATATATTGCCACTCTCTTTCCTTAAAATCAGTCTGATATATCTTTTTTAAAGTTTGGTTACTCCAAAGAAAGAAACTATTCGGCTGATACGGAAAGTTTAAATTAAAAAGATTTCAGCCATTTTTTTACAGGCTCTAAACAGGTTCTTCTTTATCAAATAAACAATAACTGAAATGAAACAAACAAAAACGATTTTAGCAGTCATTCTGTTGGTGGTATTAGCGGGGTGTGGAGAAAATAAACAGTCAAACAATGATTTAATCATTGTTGACGTTTCGAAAAGTTATCCTAAAAAAGAATTGATTCTTCAGGACTTTATGGATGTAGAATATGTTGCGTTGGAGACCACTGACGAGTTTCTTACACAAGGTCTGGTGCAGGATGTGGGAAAAGAATACATATTGGCGACAAATAGGAATAATGATGGGGATATTTTTATTTTTGACAGAAAAACCGGTAAGGGAGTGAGGAAGATAAATCGTCGGGGGCAAGGAGCAGAAGAGTATGCGAGGATTAATGAGATTATTCTTGATGAAAACAATGGTGAAATATTCGTAAAGTCACCGGGAAATAAAATCTTAGTGTATGATCTTTATGGAAAGTTCAAACGGTGTTTGAGTCTTGATCGGGAAGTTTCATCTATTTTCGATTATGACAAAGATAATTTGATTTGCTATGATATGTCAGATTATCACAGTAAAGGAGAGGATAGAACCAAATCATACCATATTATCCTATCAAAACAGGATGGAAGTATCACCCGTGATATTTTTATTCCTTTCAAAACGATTGATACACCAATTGTGAATGATGGAGATAGGTTTATAGCAAATTATTCTTATCAGATACGCCTGAGTAACGGGAAATGTACACTTATGGATACATCGGCTGATACATTGTATAACTATGCGTCGGATGGTACATTAAGTCCTTTTGTTGTAAGAACTCCTTCTGCACATACCATGGAACCGGAAGTTTTTCTTTATATGGGTATCCATACCGACCGTTATTACTTTATGGAAGCCGTTAAAAATGTATTTAACTTTGAAAAGGGCAACGGATTCTATGCTGATGAACTGGTGTATGACAAAGAAGAAAAGGCGGTATTTCAAGTTACCATATACAATGATGACTATGTGGACAAAAGAACAGTGGCTATGACAGCGAAACCAATTAATCGTGAAATTGAAGACGTCACAAGTCTAAATGCAGCCCGACTTGTTGAAATTTATAAGAAAGACCAACTGAAAGATGGTAAATTGAAAGAAATAGCCTCTAGGTTGAATGAAGAAGATAATCCGGTGATTATGTTAGTAAAACAAAAAAAATAAAAGGTAGAGGTTACTGCTTATTTAATTAAAGAAACAGGTCATCCACCACCTGCTGCAGGACGGTTCTTTTGCATTATTAGATGGATTGTTAACCAAATAGAGTCAATGAATAAATTGGAGGAGGTAAAGGGCTGAATATCTATCTTTATTTCTAAGTTTATTCATTGATCCCGCAGTAATCTATTCTCTCTTCATATATACAAATAAAAAAAAGGCTATCCTCCCGGACAGCCAATCTTTATTAACCTTAAATCTAATACCATGAAAAACACAGTGCAAAGATAAAGGGATTTATGTTATATAACATAATGATTTGATGAAAATCTTCTATTTGTTAACTCTAATTAACTTTGAGGCTGCTGCTTTTATGCTTATGGAATGATTATTCTACATAGAGCACCAATCCTTTGAGATATTCCCCTTCCGGGTGATAGATGTTCACCGGATGGTCTGCGGGCTGGGTCAACTGATGTAGTATACGTACACTTCTGCCCGACATGGCGGCAGCAGTAAATACAGCAGTACGGAAATTATCTTTGGTCACTACTTGCGAACATGAGAAGGTGAATAAGATACCACCCGGTTTGATTTTCTCAAATGCTTTGGCATTGAGCTTGCGGTAGCCCTGAAGGGCATTGCGCAGCGCATCCTTATGTTTGGCAAATGCCGGAGGATCAAGAATGATCAAGTCGTACTGGTCACCCATACGGTCGAGATATTTGAAAGCATCTTCAGCAAAGGCTGCATGACGGGTATCTCCCGGGAAGTTTAATTCTACATTTTTATTAGTCAGATCGATGGCTTTTGCAGAACTGTCTACCGAGTGCACCTGTTTGGCACCTCCACGCATGGCGTAAAAGGAAAAGCCTCCGGTATAACAGAACATATTTAATACCGACCGCCCCTTGGCATAACGCTCCAGTAGAGCACGATTCTCACGCTGGTCTACAAAAAAACCTGTTTTTTGTCCCTTCAGCCAGTCTACATGGAACTTCAGCCCATATTCCTGAGCGATGTTGTCGCTGCTTCCTCCTTTAAGGAAACCGTTCTCCGGGAAAAGGTCTGCTTTAAATGGGAGGGTCGTTTCTGATTTATAATAGATATTTTCAATCTGATCACCCATAACTTCGGACAAAGCTTCGGCAATGGCCATACGGTCTACATGCATTCCTGCAGAGTGTGCCTGCATCACAGCAGTCCGGGCATAAACATCGATAACGAGTCCGGGCAGATTATCGCCTTCTCCATGTACCAGGCGATAGGTATTGTTGGTCGGATTGGTAGCGATGCCAATACTGCGTCGCATGTCGTAGGCCACTTCCAATTTGTGTTTCCAGAAATCGTGGTTAATCTCTTCTTGTTTGAACGAAAGTACACGTACAGCAATACTTCCGATCTGGAAATGCCCTTTGGCAATAAATTCTTTTTTTGAGGTGTACACTTCCACTACTTCACCTTCCTCGGGTTCGCCGTCGAAGTGGGCGATGGCACCAGAAAAAATCCAGGGGTGGAACCGTTTCAATGAGTCTTCTTTGCCGGGTTTAAGATATACTTTATGCATAAATTTATTATGTTGTTTTTACTTTTATTGTTGATCTGAACCTACTTTTACTTTCTCTGTGGCTTCCTCTTCCGGAGCCAATTCGTAGTTTCCTGTTCGTTTCAGTTCCTCCAATAAGTGATATATGTTGAGGCAGGCCCAAGCATCTGTAGCTGCGTATTGCTTTTGAGCATCCGTCAGTACATCTGCTTCCCAATTAGAAAGACGCTGTGATTTTGAGATTTTCTCACTAAACAAGATACCGTATATCTTTTGCAGGCTCTTATCCTGAATGCCGAAAGGACGGACGTACTCTTGTAACTCAATGCATGCCTGTTGATTGAAAGGGGCTCGTTTGTGTAACATCATGAAGTCGTCTTTTAGCGAAAGGCCCACTTTGATTACTTTCGGATCTTCAAGTAGTTCTATGATAGGTTGGGTTAGGCCGGTCATGTTCAGGCGAAACAGAAAGCAACACTCGTCAGATGAAATCTGAAGTAATGCTACTTTATGAGAATGTCCCTTGGTGAATGAGGGACGTGTCTCGCTGTCGATTCCCAAGATGGTTTGGGATTGCAGATAAGCCACCGCTTTTTGCGCCTCACTTTCAGTCTGTATTACATGAATCCGTCCGGGAAATGCTGCTTTGGGCATCTCCTTCACCTCTTCTTTGCTTATGGTTCTTTTTAAAATCATATTCTTTTATTCATCATCATGGCAATGGCAGCCATGATCGTGACAATGGCAGTCGTCATCTTCACAGTGACAGTCTTCATTGTTTTCGGGTTCGTACTCTTCTTCCTCTTCGTCTTCTCCCCGGGCTTTCGGACTATATTTTACGTCATGCAGGGCACGCATGGTGTTTACCAGTTTTTGTCCCCACAAGAGTCCGAAGTTTTCTTGGCAGATGGCGAGGGAATCGTTCATCGTCTCGTTCAATCCCAGCTGGAATACGAAGATAAAGTCTTTGATATCCTGATAGATATCGGCCAAATCTTCCGAAATATTCTTTTTGATCGGTTCGTCACTGTAAGCCATGTCGGGTAGAAATACTTCCAGATAATCGTCTTTTTCTGCCAATATGGATGCCAGGTTGATGCGTAACACTTCGTAAATTTCTTCCGTTACATACGTTTCAGGTGATTCATCACCTATCATTTCGCATTTCGGAAGCATGGATGCTTTTAGATAAAGCAAAGGAAGTATTTTAAGGGTGGTATCAACAAACGTACTGCGTTTCATACTTTCGGCACGTTCCAAAAAAGCGCAGAACTCGGCGGCTACTGTAACGAATTCTATCACATTCTTATCAAATATTACTTGACTCTCTTTTTTCATATCTGCTTGAATTGAAACGCAAAGGTAAGAAAAAGTTGTGGGTAGTCCAATGAAATTCTTTTTTTTACTACTTTTGCATCATTAATCATATAGCTTAAGATTCATCATCCACATGGCAAAAAAGAAATCAGATAAGGAAGCAGAACAGAAGCCGGCTTCCACAAAAAAATATGTGGCTTTCTTCAGGAACGAAACAATTCACTTTGTAATCGGGTTGGTACTGGTCATTTTCTCAGTCTATTTGTTACTGGCCTTTACCTCTTTCTTTTTCACTGGAGCAGCTGACCAAAGTATTATTGATAGCGGAAATGCCCAGGACCTTGCTGCTGTGAACAATCACGTAAAGAACTATGCAGGTTCCCGGGGAGCTCAGTTGGCAAGCTACCTGATCAATGATTGTTTTGGTGTTTCCTCTTTCTTTATTTTAATCTATCTGGCTGTTGCCGGACTCAAATTAATGCGTGTGCGTGTGGTACGCCTTTGGAAATGGTTTATCGGATGTTCATTGCTGCTCATTTGGTTTTCTGTTTTCTTTGGTTTCGTTTTTATGGACCATTATCAGGACTCCTTCATCTATCTGGGTGGATTGCATGGTTATAACATCAGTAACTGGCTGATTTCTCAAGTCGGCATTCCGGGTGTATGGCTGATTCTTCTGGCAACAGGTATTTGTTTCCTTATATATATGAGTGCCCGCACCATCATTTGGCTGCGTAAGCTTTTTAGTCTTAGTTTCTTGAAGCGTAAACAAAAAGAAGAATTTACTGAAGTTACTCAGGCCCCTCAACCACATGAATATGATAACCCGAAACCTCAGGAAGTGGAATTTGATGTAAATCGTACTTTCCGTCAGGAAGTACCGGTGAAAAAGGTGGAAACTACTGTTGTGCCTGAAACACCTGTCGAATCTTCAACCGAAATACCTGTGACTCCGGAAGATAGGGATGTGACATCCGATGGTGATGTGACTATGACTTTTGAACAGACAGCTCCTGATCCCGTACCTCCTTTTCGGGCAGCGTCGGCAGATAAAGAGCCTGAGTTCGAGATAGAGCCTGCTGCCGATGATGAAAATTATCAGGGTGCGGAGACTGAACCTTACAACCCTAAACTGGATTTAGAGAACTATCATTTTCCTACTATCGATTTGATGAAACACTATGAAAATAGTGAGCCTACCATCAATATGGAGGAACAGAATGCAAATAAAGACCGTATTATCAATACATTGCGTAGTTTTGGAATTGAAATAAGTACGATTAAAGCTACGGTAGGACCTACGGTAACTCTTTATGAGATCACTCCGGAACAAGGAGTACGTATTTCAAAGATTCGTGGCTTGGAAGACGATATCGCTTTGAGCCTTTCTGCGTTGGGCATTCGTATCATTGCTCCCATACCTGGGAAAGGTACGATCGGTATCGAGGTACCTAACTCAAATCCGAAGATCGTTTCAGGACAGTCTATTATAGGTAGTAAGAAGTTTCAGGAGTCAACCTATGATTTGCCTATTGCACTTGGTAAAACCATTACGAATGAGGTATTCATGGTTGATCTTTGCAAAATGCCGCACGTATTGGTGGCAGGTGCTACCGGGCAGGGTAAATCTGTCGGCTTGAACGCTATCATCACTTCACTGCTTTATAAGAAGCATCCTGCCGAATTGAAGTTTGTTCTGGTAGATCCTAAGAAAGTGGAATTCAGTATTTATTCTGTCATTGAGCATCATTTTCTTGCAAAACTTCCCGATGGTGAAGATGCTATCATCACTGACGTAACTAAAGTGGTGCAGACTCTCAATTCTGTTTGTGTAGAGATGGACAGCCGCTATGATCTGCTGAAAATGGCTCATGTGCGCAACATTAAAGAGTACAACGAGAAGTTCATCAATCGCCGCCTGAATCCGGAAAAGGGGCATAAATTTATGCCTTATATCGTAGTGGTTATTGATGAGTTTGGTGATTTGATTATGACAGCCGGTAAGGAGATAGAACTACCGATCGCCCGTATTGCGCAGTTGGCACGTGCCGTAGGTATTCATATGATTATCGCAACCCAGCGTCCGACTACCAATATCATTACAGGTACTATTAAGGCCAACTTCCCGGCACGTATCGCATTTCGCGTGTCAGCGATGATGGACTCACGTACTATCCTCGACCGTCCGGGAGCCAATCAGTTGATCGGTCGCGGTGATATGCTCTTCCTTCAGGGAGCCGATCCGGTACGTGTACAGTGTGCATTTATCGATACGCCCGAAGTGGAAGAAATCACCAAGTATATTTCACGTCAGCAGGGATATCCTACCGCCTTCTTCCTGCCCGAATATGTGAGTGAAGATAGCGGCAGTGATTTGGGTGAAGTCGATATGGGACGGCTCGATCCGTTGTTTGAGGAAGCTGCCCGGTTGATTGTGATTCACCAGCAGGGATCTACTTCGCTGATACAGCGCAAATTCTCCATCGGCTACAATCGTGCCGGGCGTTTGATGGATCAGCTGGAAAAGGCCGGTATTGTAGGTCCCTCACAGGGAAGCAAGGCACGCGATGTGCTGTGTGTGGACGAAAATGACCTTGAAATGCGTTTGAACAATATTCAATAATCAAACGTTAAATGAGTGTATACAATGAAGCAGATTATAATTAGCATTTGGATAGCTTTACTGACTTTGCCTGTGTTTGCTCAACAACAAATGCAGGCAAAAGTTGTGCTTGATAAGACGGCGGCCACATTTGAAAAGGCAGGCGGTATCCGTGCGGAATTCAACGTGACAGTGTTTAACAAAAGCAGGATGGCCGGACAGTCTGCCGGAGTCATCGAACTCAAAGGGGAAAAGTTTGTACTGAAAACAGACGATGGTATTACTTGGTTCGATGGTAAGACCCAGTGGAGCTATCTGAGAAGCAGTGATGAAGTTAATATCAGTAACCCTACCGGGACCGAATTGCAGGGCCTTAATCCGTATGCGCTTTTACAGATATACCGTCATGGCTTCGACTATAAGATCGGATCATTGAAGAACTTTGGTGGCAAACCGGTCTATGAGGTAGTATTGACTGCTACTGATAAGAAGAGAGATTTATCGCGAATTGTGCTTTATGTGAGTAAAGAGACTTATCAACCCTTGTTCATTATGATGGAACAACGTGATAAGAGTCGTAGCGAGATCACTGTGACCGGTTATCAGACAGGTTTGAAATATGCCGATGGTATGTTTGTGTTTGATAAGAAACAATATCCTCATGCCGAAGTGATTGATCTTCGGTAGGAGAGGGAAATGATTTCAAGCGTTAAATAGTAAATCGTAAAATATAAATAGGAGTATGGAAACAGAAAGAATTAAATGCCTTATTATAGGTTCAGGACCAGCCGGCTATACAGCCGCTATCTATGCTGGACGTGCAAATTTGTCACCGGTGCTTTACGAAGGAATACAGCCGGGTGGACAGTTGACTACCACTACCGATGTAGAAAACTTCCCGGGCTATCCGCAAGGAATCAGCGGACCGCAATTGATGGAAGATCTTCGTACACAGGCCGAACGTTTTGGTGCTGACATCCGCTTTGGGATTGCTACCGCTTCTGATCTTGGTCAGGCTCCTTACAAAATTACAATCGATGGTGAAAAAGTAATCGAAGCCGATTCATTGATTATCGCCACCGGAGCTACAGCCAAATATTTAGGGCTGGACGATGAAAAGAAGTATGCCGGTATGGGGGTAAGCGCTTGTGCTACTTGCGACGGTTTTTTCTATCGTAAGAAAGTGGTTGCTGTGGTAGGTGGTGGTGACACTGCTTGTGAAGAAGCGATCTATTTGGCCGGACTCGCTTCCAAGGTTTATCTGGTTGTGCGCAAGCCTTATCTTCGTGCTTCGAAAATTATGCAGGAGCGTGTGAGGAAGCACGATAAGATTGAAGTACTTTTTGAGCATAATGTAGTTGGTCTTTTCGGTGAGAACGGTGTAGAAGGTATGAATCTTGTGAAACGTTGGGAGGAGCCCGATGAAGAACGCTATTCATTACCTATCGACGGTTTCTTCCTTGCTATCGGGCATAAACCGAATTCGGACATCTTTAAACCCTATCTGGATACTGATGAAGTGGGATATATTACCACCGACGGTGACAGTCCTCGTACCAAGGTACCCGGAGTATTTGCTGCAGGTGACGTAGCTGATCCGCATTATCGTCAGGCTATTACAGCAGCCGGAAGCGGATGTAAAGCTGCTATTGAAGCTGAACGCTATCTGTCTGAAAAGGGATTGATCTAAGATTTGTAAAAAACTACAAAGATATTCCGGACGCAGTTGTCTCTTTGGACAGTAATTGTGTCCGGAAATAAAGCGGAGGACGCAGAGTTTATATTTTCAGAAATGGAATAATACTACTCTGTGTCCTTCGCGTTTTTGTGGAGTATGATGTGGTCGTTAATATACTTCTATTTCGTCTAAATAGATGTTAGCCTGAACCACATCTTTTTCATTCGGGTCTTTCACGAAATCAATACCGTTTCGTAAAGTACCACCATTTTGAAGAGTGATTTTGATATACTTGACTTCTTTGGGGGCAAAGCCTAATGTATCAGTGAATGCCTTTCTGCCTCTTTCAGGATAGTTCCGTTTGAAGGAAGCTTCTGCCATTTTATCATACTTCCGTCCGTCGGAAGAGGTTTCGACAGTAGCTACACTGGGAGGGAGAATGGCTGATGCGGGGTTGTATAACGAACCGAAGACCACTTTGCTGACAGTAGTAGGCTGTTCGAATTCAACGATAAATACCAGTTTATTGCAGGCGTCGTTCATCCGGAATCCGCTCCACGGAGTCATCGAAGCGATGTTGCCACGTTTACCGTTGGTCAGTCCGAAAGTGCTTATATCAGTACCGAGAACATCATTTTCACCAAAAATGTCGCCTTTGGCCGCTCCGATGGGCGGAGTCACTGTGAAACTTTTACCACTGATCAGATTGCCATACAACTTCTTTCCACTGACCTTGCCCAACATCTTTCCGTCTTTGAAAGCAGCGGCTTTCACGTCCATTTCGCCGGATAAGGCGAAAGGCTGATTGTAAATGGCAGATTCTACTGTTGGAACGCTTCCATTTGTTGTATAGTGAATTTCTGCATTGGGGTAGAAACTTTCCAGTACTACTTTCAACGTATTAGTTTCGTCTACATGTGTATTGATATTCACATCGAAGAAATTGCGGCAAGCTTTGACATTTTTCACATCCATACGACGGAAGTCTTCTACCATGCGTTGGCAAAAGTTATTCCAGTTTTTGTTTGCATTCAATGTCCAGCCCGTTTCGGCGATGGCTACTGCACGTGGGAAAGCCTGATAGTCGCGGTTGTCATTGCCGGGCATGTATTCCGTCCAGATGTTACCCTGTACACCGATGATATGCTTTTTCACCAGTTCGTTTGCATCGTCCGGTACAGGGTTGTAGCTGTAAGTCTTTTTAAGCGTATTATATCCACCGATGGTGACGGGAGCTATCTCCGGTTCTTCCTGATACTGATCCAGATATGCGTATGGATTTGGTGTCATAATGGCGTTGTGTCCGGCTTTGGCTGCATTTAATCCACCCTCTACTCCTCTCCAGGACATAACGGTGGCATTCGGGGCCAGTCCGCCTTCCAGAATTTCGTCCCATCCGATGATGTTACGCCCTTTACTATTCAAGTATTTCTCCATGCGGGTGATGAAGTAGCTTTGTAACTTCTCTTCTTTGGTATGTTTCTTCCCATCGATAACGTTGGGGGTAACATCGTCTTTCAGTCCCAGTTGTTTGATCAACGACTGGCAGTATTCACTGTTGATCCAGGCTGTTTTCGGGCATTCGTCACCACCGATATGGATGTATTTGCTGGGGAAGAGATCCATAACTTCATCCATCACTCCTTCAAGGAATTGGAAAGTGGTGTCTGAAGGGCAGAATACCTGCTCAAATACACCCCAGGTTCCTGTCACATCGCATGTGCTGTCCGGTGTACATGAAAGTTCCGGATAAGAAGCAATGGCTGCTATTGCATGCCCCGGCATCTCGATTTCGGGGATCACCGTGATAAATTTGCTGGCTGCATAGTCTACAATGGCTTTGATCTGCTCTTGTGTATAGTATCCGCCATGCTCTTTGCCGTCAAAGACTTGCGGGTAGTTTACATAGTAATAATCTACTAATGTCTCTTTACGTTTGGAACCTATCTCAGTCAGTTTAGGATATTTTTTGATTTCGATTCTCCATCCCTGGTCGTCGGTCAGATGCCAGTGGAAAGTGTTCATCTTGTGCATGGCCAGCATATCGATGAATTTATATATATATTCCACCGGTGAGAAGTGGCGACATACGTCCAGCATCAGACCACGGTATGCAAATCGCGGAGCATCTTCTATTTCGACAGCCGGTACCGACCATTCGGCGTTCTTCACCTTTTGATTACCATATACAACGGGTGGCAATAACTGATAAAGTGTTTGCACTGCATAGAAAAATCCCTTGGGGGTAGAAGCTGTAAGGGTGATATTTTGAGGAGTGACAGAGAGTTTATATCCCTCTTCGGGTATTCCGTCTTGCGGCACGAAACGAATAACAGGCTCGTCCGTTACGTTCTCGAAAGTTTGCTTTATGGTAATTCCTGATGTCAGCTTCAATCGGTTGATGAGGCTGTCGGCAATGATTTGTACGTCCGGTGTACAAGCGGTTGTTATGACTCTTACTTTTTTACTTATTTCGAACCGTCCCTGTTGGGGAATCATTTGGTTTGGCAACGGAACGATATTGTATTCGTTCACGATGGCTTCTTTTGACTGTTTACATCCGGGGGTGATGAAAAGCAGAGACAAAAGAAGAAGAGTAATTCCTTTTTTCATGGTAATAAATGTGTGTTAAGTTATTGAATGGCGACAAAGCGCTTTTATCCTATTTTGCTGATCTTCTTAAGTTTTTCCTCGTCGATGATCTTGATTTTTCGTCCGTCGATGGTGATCAGTCGTTCGGTTGCGAAGTTGGATAATGTACGGATGGCATTAGAAGTAGTCATATTCGATAGGTTAGCCAAATCCTCGCGTGAAAGATAGATACTTAACGTAGAGCCATCTTCTTCCAATCCATAGCTTTCTTTGAGGAAAAGCAGTGATTCGGCCAAGCGTCCGCGAATGTGTTTTTGGGTCAGATTGACGGTTCTTTCATCGGCAATACCGAGGTCGATAGACAATTGACGAATGAAAAACATACCCAGGTCATTGTTCTGGCTTACCAGTGTCATGATAGCACTCATGGGAATCAGGCAGATGGTTGAAGGTTCGAACGCAGAAGCGGCAGTCACATAGTCTTCTTTGGCAAAGTAAGCCCGGTAACCGAAATATTCTGTAGGCTTTATCATGCGTATAATCTGACTTCTGCCTCCTACACCGTCTTTATAGATTTTTACTTTGCCGCTAAGCAGACACATCAGATAGGTAGGTGATTCACCTTCACAATAAATTGTTTCATTCTTTTTGTAATTTTGAAGGGTGAAATTATTGGCCAGGAACTCCCTTTGCTCTGCGTTTAGAGGAGCCCACATCTCTGCAATACGTTCGGGAACGTTTATTTCTGACAAATTCATCTTTACCATATCTGTTGCAAAACTGTGTTATAAAGCACAAATGTAGAAAGAAAAAATGAAAAACAGAATAGTTTATCGAAAAGTTTGCTATGTATGCTTTACATTTTGGAAGTCGGGCGGACTATTTAGGAGAGTGAGCATACTCTTTCTGAGAGCAAGAAGCGCGATATGGAACTCCGGTTTATCTATCTTTCAAATTGAGCATTGATCTCTTTCAATCTTTTGTTGACAGACGCTGGGATGTTTGCCGGCAGGAAAGTAGGGTTGGGTAGAGGAAACCCGGGAAATGAAAAGCTCCCCATAAGAGATCTTTGAAAAGGACCTTCTTACGGGGAGACATCAAGTATGGCTTACTTCGTGAATAACAGTTCTCTGTATTTGGGCAACGGCCAGATTTCATCGTCAATTTCCATCTCGAGATGGTCTATATGGTCGCGTATGCTTTCCAGGTAAGGACGTACGGTCTCTTCGTAAGCAAATGCTTTCTCTTTGAAGTTCTCTTTGTGATTGGCTACTTTGCGGGCTTCTGTCATGTCGCGTACCAGTACTTTAATAGCAGATACACGGTGAGAGATTTCTTTAATAAGTTCTTTCCGATCGGCACTCATTACTTCGTATTCTTCTTCAGAGAAGATTTCCTTCATTCTGCAAAGGTTTTCCAAAAGACGGTTCTGGTAGCTGACAGCGATAGGGACGATGTGGTTGATGGCCAGATCACCCAATACGCGGCTTTCAATCTGTACCTTCATGGTATATTTTTCCAATTCCACTTCCAGACGACAGGCGAGTTCGGTTTCGTTGAAGATACGTTCGCCTATCAGTACGGCTCTCGATTGGTTATCCATATAATGCATCAGGGCCTCCGGAACATGGCAGATGTTGGTTAGTCCGCGGCGGGCTGCTTCCTGTTTCCACTCTTCTGAGTAGCCGTCACCCTCAAAACGGATAGGTTCGGAGGCTATGATATTTTCTTTCAGGATGCGGAAGATTGCTTCGTCCTTACCGATACCCTCTTCCATCAGTTTGTCTACCGATGCTTTAAATTCATTCAACTGGTTGGCCATGGCAGCATTTATGGCAATCATGGCAGCAGCACAGTTGGCTGAGGAGCCGGCGGCACGGAACTCAAAACGATTTCCTGTGAATGCAAAAGGAGAAGTGCGATTACGGTCGGTGGTATCGAGCAGGATTTCGGGTATACGCCCGATACCTAATTTCAAAGTTGTCTTCTCCTCCGGAGTCATTTTTGAGTTGGTCACCTGACGGACAATTTCATCGAGTGTAGCTGACAGTTGTGAACCCAGGAAAATGGACAAGATAGCGGGAGGTGCTTCGTTGGCTCCCAAACGGTGACTGTTTCCGGCACTCATAATAGAAGCACGCAACAGATCCTGATTCTTGTGGACCATCATTAATACGTTTACCAGGAAAGTAAGGAATAGCATGTTTCCTTTTGGATTTTTACCCGGTGCAAAGAGGTTGATGCCTGTATCGGTGCAGAGCGACCAGTTGTTATGTTTGCCCGAACCATTAACGCCATTGTAGGGTTTTTCATGGAAAAGAACAGCAAAATGATGTTTGCGTGCGATACGTTTCATCAGGTCCATTACCAGCTGATTGTGGTCATTCGCCAGATTACAGTTTTCAAAAATGGGAGCCAATTCAAACTGGTTGGGAGCAACTTCATTGTGGCGGGTCTTTACCGGTATGCCCAGCTTGTGACACTCTATTTCAAGTTCTTTCATGAAAGCTGTGACGCGTGGTGGAATAGAACCGAAGTAATGATCTTCCAACTGTTGGTCCTTGGCCGAAGAATGTCCCATCAAGGTGCGTCCTGTTAGTCGAAGGTCGGGGCGGGCATTATATAAAGAGGTGTCAACCAAAAAATATTCCTGTTCCCAACCCAAATTGGTGAATACCCGGGTGATGTTTTTGTCGAAAAGCTGGCATACTTCGGTAGCAGCTTTGTCAACGGCTGCCAATGCTTTTAATAATGGAGTTTTGTAGTCAAGTGCTTCACCTGTATATGAGATAAAAATCGTCGGGATACAAAGAGTGGTGTCTACTACGAAAGCCGGTGATGAAACGTCCCATGCCGTGTAACCGCGGGCTTCGAATGTATTACGGATTCCACCATTAGGGAAAGAAGAAGCATCCGGTTCCTGCTGGATCAGTAATTTGCCGGAAAAACGTTCGATTACTTCACCGTCTTCACCGAACTCGATAAAGCCGTCATGTTTCTCGGCCGTTCCGTCTGTCAGTGGCTGAAACCAGTGCGTGTAGTGTGTCACATTGAGCGATTTTGCCCAGCTTTTCATGCCGTTGGCTATCAGGTCGGCCATTTCTCGGCTGATAGGGGTGCCTTTTTCGGTAGCGTCTACTACTGCTTTGTATGCTTCTTTGGGAAGGTACTCTTGCATCTTCTTACGATCGAATACATGGCTGGCATAATAATCGGATAGTTTATTAGAGGGAGTAGTAATTTCTAAGGGCTTTCTGTTAGATAGCTCTTGTAGTGCGAAAAATCTCATTTTTGACATGATGGTGTCTCTTTTATTGGTTGTTGGGTGCAAAATTATATGTTTTTTTCTAATATACCCCTATTTTTATAGGGGTATTTTGCAAAATAAATATGTTTTTTCTTTGTACACCCCTATTTGTTTGTGGGCGAAAGAACTTTTTTGTATACTTTACCTATCCGGAGATTACTATAAAATATGAATTTATTAGTCGCATAATCGGATTTTTTTTATATTTGCCTTCAATAAGGAGATTAGTATTTGAGGTGCAATATATTAATATGGTGTTTTTGGTTATTCTCGCTCTGTTTTGTTCAAAAGGGAGTGGCTAACGTTGTTCTTGATCCTCAGACCAATCGTCCCATCTCTGCCGATTCTATTTTGAATAATGTGATGACTTTCGCTCCTTTTTACGAAAAGTTAGTGACCGACTATCGGGCCGATCTATATATAAAAGGTACGATGGACATCAAACGAAAGAATTTTATTCTCCGGTATGTACCTTCCATGTTCCGTCTTCAAAAAGGTGTACGGCAGTATATGGTGGAGACGTATAGTGATCTGCATTTTACAGCTCCTAATATCTATGACCAGAAGGTGAAAGCTTCTATGGGCACTGTGCATAATAGCCGGGGAGTACCGGGGATGCTCGAGTATTTCAATATCAATCTTTATTCTTCAACGCTGCTTTACGACCGATTGCTTTCGCCTTTGGCCAAAAACGGGCGGAAATATTATAAGTACCTGATCGATTCCGTAATGGGTGGGACGGACAACCGACAATATAAGATACGGTTTATCCCCAGAAGTAAGAGTGATCAGTTGGTGGGTGGATATATGATTGTGAGTAGTGACGTGTGGAGTGTCCGCGAAATACGTTTTTCCGGCAGGTCGGAACTGCTATTGTTCAGTTGCCTGATAAAAATGGGTAGTGTAGGAAAGGATGATGAGTTTCTTCCGGTCAGCTATAATGTCGAAGGACAGTTTAATTTTTTGGGTAACCGTATTAATGGAGTTTATGTGGCATCGCTCAACTATCAAGATATTGTGCTTGAAGAAAATCAGAATAAATGGAAAGAGAAGGTGAGGGCGAGAATAAAAGGAAAAAGTAAATATGATCTTTCAGACTCTTATAACTTGCAATGCGAGACTACCTCTTTCCATACGGATAGTGCTTATTTTGAAACATTGAGGCCTATTCCTTTGTCGGAAGCTGAGCGCAGACTATACAAAGAAGATGCGTTGCGTAAAGATACCATTCAACGCAACATCAAACCAAAGAGTAAGAGTCAGGTGTTTTGGGGACAGGTGGGAGACGTACTGATCAGTGATTATAAATTGAACCTCTCCAATCTGGGAAGCGTGAAGTGCTCACCACTTATCAACCCTTTCTTGTTGAGTTATAGCGGGAGCAATGGGCTTTCCTACAGACAATCGTTTAAATATAACCGACTTTTTAAGCATGATCGGCTATTGCGTGTGGTACCTAAGTTGGGCTACAACTTTACACGAAAAGAATTCTATTGGTCTGTCAATACCGAATTTAATTACCTGCCCGAGAAGATGGGAGCTGTTCACATTGACTTTGGTAACGGCAACCGGATTTACAGTAGCGATGTGCTTGATGATTTGAAAGCCATACCTGACAGTGTATTTGATTTTAATCAGATTCATTTGGACTACTTTTACGATTTATATTTTAACTTCCGACACAGTATCGAGATTATTAATGGATTAGAGTTAAGTGTAGGCTTATCTACTCATAGGCGAAAGGCGGTAAAGTCCTCTAAGTTGGTTCCACTGACAAAGAGTCGGGAGACACTCAATGAAGATATCCAGAACAAAATCAGGAATACTTATTTGAGTTTTGCCCCTCGGGTTCGGTTGGAGTGGACCCCTTGTTTATACTATTACATGAACGGACACCGTAAGATTAATCTCCGTTCTAAGTATCCCACTTTTTCGATAGACTGGGAGAGGGGAATCAAGGGGGTATTTGGCAGTACCGGACAATATGAACGTTTGGAGTTTGATTTGCAGCATCATATACCCTTGGGACTGATGCGTAATATCTATTATCGTTTTGGATTTGGTATGTTTACCAATCAGAAAGAAATGTATTTTGTCGACTTTAATAACTTTACCCGAAGTAATCTTCCTGAAGGTTGGAATGACGAAATCGGAGGAGTATTTCAGCTTCTCGACCGTCGTTGGTATAATGCTTCACGGAAATATATACGGGGACATTTTACTTATGAAGCTCCTTTCCTATTATTAAAACATCTGATTAAATACACACGTTATGTACAGAACGAGCGGTTGTATGCGAGTATATTGTCAGTACCCCATCTTCAGCCGTATGTGGAATTGGGATATGGAATCGGTACTCACATCTTTGATTTTGGCGTTTTTGTAGGTAGTGAGAACTGGAAGTATACCGAGGTCGGCTGCAAGTTTACGTTCGAGCTGTTTAACCGCTAACTTTATTCTTACTATTTTTGTTAGCAGAGAAGAATATTTCTACCTTTGCGGTCAAGAGGATGAGATAAAGATTTAGCAAAAAAGAGGTGCAGTCGCCTCATGAACTCAGGTTCTTTCTGGTTTCTTTATTAAGATACTCATAATAAAGAAAAGTAAATACTCTCATCCTCTTCTTTTATTGCTTCTATATATTATAATGTATAAGGATGGAACTACTTTTGGGTATTGTGATTGTCGTTACCTGTTGGATGGTTGTTCGTATTATTCGTTCAAGCAAAAATCAGGAAGGATATAAAAGGTGGAGGGCCGGTAACTATGCCAGTGAAAATCCTTATGCCAAAGAAAAAGCAAGTGGTCCGCTTTCCCAAGGTCTTTTTAGTAAGAGAGTCAGAACTACCGGTGTGAGGCGGTTCGATGACGGAGCTATCAGGTGGTGTGCCAATCTGCTGGCAACCGAAGAATCCAGATTGAGGGAAGTGTTGGATTATATACCGCGCCAATATACCTGTTTTCATGTTCGGAAAAGAAGTGGCGGATTTCGTTATATTTCGGCTCCCGCAGGTGATTTTCGTTCCATGCAACAAACTATCTATCACCGTATTTTATTGTTAGCTAACATACATCCCGCTGTTACCGGATTTTGTCCGGGAAAGTCCGTATCCGATAATGCACGGGTGCATCTGGGGCGAAAGAATGTATTAAAAGTAGATCTTCACGACTTTTTTCCTTCCATACGTTCACCCAGGGTGAGAGCAGCTTTTAGGGAGATGGGGTACTCACGTTCCATCGCGAAAGTTTTGGCGGAACTTTGTTGTCTCAGATGTTGTCTTCCGCAGGGAGCGCCTACCAGTCCGGCTCTCAGTAATATTATAGCCTATCCGATGGATAAAAAAATGATGGCGTTGGCCGGTGAATACGGGTTGGTTTATACGAGATATGCCGATGATCTTACCTTTTCGGGTGATTATTTGCCGAAAGATGAAGTTCTGGTACGAATCCACAGGATTATTCGGGAAGAAGGTTTCACGATGAATGTCAAAAAGACCCGCTTCTTGTCTGAACATAAACGTAAGATTATTACGGGAGTATCGGTTAGCTCAGGCAAGAAGATGACTCTGCCTAAAGTGAAGAAGCGGGAGATTCGTAAGAATGTGCACTACGTCCTGACAAAAGGGTTGGTCGGACATCAGGAACATATTGGTTCTACCGATCCCGTTTACTTGAAGCGTTTACTGGGCAGTTTGTGTTACTGGCGTTCCATAGAACCGGACAACCGATATGTATCCGATTCCATCACAGCTTTGAAGAGATTAATGTGAGGTATGTCGATTGTAGTTCCTTTTGATATTTTTTTTGCTATTCTTTTCTAATTCAAGAAAATAGTTCTATCTTTGCGCCCGATTTATATAATCAATATAATGTCTTATTTAATTAAAGAATTACTAAACAATTAATTATTAATGGAAAACTTAAAGAACGTTGCTCCTATTGAAGACTTCAACTGGGATGCGTATGAAAACGGCGAGAGCTTCGCTGGTGCCAGCCACGAAGAACTCGAAAAAGCTTACGACGGTACGCTTAACAAAGTAAATGACCGTGAGGTTGTTGACGGAACTGTAATCGCAATGAACAAACGTGAAGTTGTTGTGAACATCGGTTACAAATCAGACGGTATCATTCCTTTGAATGAATTCCGCTACAATCCTGATTTGAAAGTAGGTGATACTGTTGAAGTATACATCGAAAATCAGGAAGACAAAAAAGGACAGTTGGTTCTGTCACACAGAAAAGCTCGCGCTACTCGCTCTTGGGATCGCGTTAATGCTGCTCTGGAAAACGAAGAAATTATCAAGGGTTACATCAAGTGTCGCACTAAGGGTGGTATGATCGTTGACGTATTCGGTATCGAAGCATTCTTGCCGGGTTCTCAGATCGACGTGAAACCGATCCGTGACTATGATGTATTCGTTGGCAAAACAATGGAATTCAAAGTGGTTAAAATCAACCAGGAATTCAAAAACGTGGTTGTTTCTCACAAAGCTCTTATCGAAGCTGAACTGGAACAACAGAAGAAAGAAATTATCGGTAAGCTCGAAAAAGGACAAGTTCTTGAAGGAACCGTTAAGAATATCACATCTTATGGTGTATTCATCGACTTGGGTGGCGTAGACGGATTGATCCACATCACTGACCTGTCTTGGGGCCGCGTAAGCGATCCGAAAGAAGTGGTTGAACTGGATCAGAAGTTGAACGTTGTTATCCTCGACTTCGATGACGAGAAGAAACGTATCGCTTTGGGTCTGAAACAACTGACTCCGCACCCATGGGATGCTTTGGATCCGAACCTTCAGGTAGGTGACAAAGTGAAAGGTAAAGTAGTGGTTATGGCTGACTACGGTGCATTCATCGAAATCGCTCCGGGTGTTGAAGGTCTGATCCACGTTTCAGAAATGTCATGGTCACAGCATTTGCGTTCTGCACAAGACTTCATGAAAGTCGGTGACGAAGTAGAAGCTGTAGTTCTGACTTTGGATCGCGAAGAACGTAAGATGTCTTTGGGTATCAAACAACTGAAACAAGATCCATGGGAAACTATCGAAGAGAAGTATCCTGTAGGTTCTAAGCATACTGCTAAGGTTCGTAATTTCACTAACTTCGGTGTATTTGTAGAAATCGAAGAAGGTGTTGACGGACTGATCCACATCTCTGACCTTTCTTGGACTAAGAAGGTTAAACACCCGTCAGAATTTACTCAGATTGGTGCTGATATCGAAGTTCAGGTATTGGAAATCGACAAAGAAAACCGTCGTTTGAGCCTTGGTCACAAACAACTTGAAGAGAATCCTTGGGATGTATTCGAAACAGTATTTACTGTAGGTTCTGTACACGAAGGTACAATTATCGAAATGCTGGATAAAGGCGCTGTAGTTGCTCTTCCTTACGGTGTTGAAGGTTTCGCTACTCCGAAACATCTCGTTAAAGAAGACGGTTCACAGGCTCAGATGGACGAGAAACTGGAATTCAAAGTGATCGAGTTCAATAAAGATGCTAAGAGAATCATCTTGTCTCACAGCCGCATTTTCGAAGATGTTGCTAAGGCAGAAGAAAGAGCTGAAAAGAAGGCTGCTTCTAATGCAAAGAAATCTTCTAAGAGAGAAGAAACTCCTGCTATCCAGAACCAGGCTGCTTCTACAACTTTGGGTGATATCGATGCTTTGGCTGCTCTGAAAGAACAGTTGGAAGGTAAGAAGTAATTCATATTTTCTCAGATAAACTGAAGGGTATTCCTGCAAAGGAGTACCCTTTCTTTTTTGTATCTTGGCAGAACCCTTCATTATTTTTTTATTCGGTGAGACTTTGCACTGAATTTTAATTGTCTATCTTTGCAGATACAGTTTGAAAGATGGAAAAATTTGAATTACATATATTGGGTTGCGGGTCCGCATTGCCTACTACCCGGCATTTTGCTACCTCACAGGTAGTTAATTTGCGTGATAAACTTTTTATGATCGATTGCGGAGAAGGAGCACAAATGCAATTGCGTAAATCACGGTTGAAATTCTCACGGTTGAATCATATCTTTATCTCGCATCTGCATGGTGACCATTGCTTCGGATTGATGGGACTTATTTCCACTTTCGGGTTACTGGGACGTACGGCTGAATTACACATTCATTCTCCAAAAGGATTGGAGGAGTTGTTGACTCCCATGCTCAATTTCTTTTGCCATACATTGGCCTATAAAGTCATTTTTCATGAATTCGATACCAGGCAGACTTCAGTGGTTTACGAAGATCGTTCGATGACGGTCACTACTATTCCGCTTCAGCACCGTATTCCTTGTTGTGGCTTTCTGTTTGCCGAAAAAGCACGCCCTAATCATATTATACGTGATATGGTCGATTTTTATAAGGTGCCTGTTTACGAACTAAACCGGATAAAGAATGGATCTGATTACGTGACTCCCGAGGGAGAAGTGATTGCCAATACACGTTTGACCCGGCCTTCGGATCCTCCCAGAAAGTATGCCTATTGTTCCGATACGATTTTTAGGCCGGAAATAGTGGAACAACTTTCCGGTGTCGACTTACTTTTTCATGAAGCGACCTTTGCCGAATCAGAGTTGGCACGTGCCAAAGAAACCTATCATACTACAGCTGCTCAGGCGGCACGGATAGCTTTGGAGGCCGGGGTACGCCAGTTGGTAATCGGTCACTTTTCTGCCCGTTACGAAGACGAGAGTATTTTGCTGAAAGAAGCTTCGGCGGTATTCCCGAATACGATTCTGGCAAAAGAAAATTTGTGTATAAGTCTTTAATTCCGGGGAAGTGATTAAACTATTGCTGAATAGAATTGTCTAAAATAACATATACGAATTACAAACGAACCTATGAACCCTTATAATGAACGAGAGGTTTTGGCGCTCCTTCAGGATGAGAGAACACAGAAGCAGGGATTTGAAAGGATTGTCTCACAATATAGCGAACAGTTATACTGGCAAATCCGGCGGATGGTGCTTTCACACGATGATGCCAATGATCTTCTTCAAAACACTTTCATTAAGGCGTGGATAAACATTGATTATTTCCGGGCTGAGGCAAAGCTATCTACCTGGCTTTACCGTATTGCCCTGAACGAATGTATCACTTTCCTGAATAAACAGCGGGCTATGAATACGGTCGCCATTGACGATCCGGAGGCTGATGTCATCCAGAAACTGGAGAGTGATCCTTACTTTTCGGGAGATCGTGCAGAACTTTTGCTTCAGAAAGCACTGCTGACCCTTCCTGAGAAGCAGCGGATGGTGTTTAACCTGAAATACTATCAGGAGATGAAGTATGAAGAGATGTCGGAGATATTCGGCACTTCAGTAGGAGCTTTGAAAGCTTCTTACCATCATGCCGTGAAAAAAATCGAAAAGTTTTTGGAAGAGGCCAATTAAACCTTTTAATATGTACAATGTCTAAGAAGAAGAGAGGAGAAGAACGTATGAAAGAAGAAGATAACATATTGAAGAAAGTGGGGAAGAAGAATTCCTTTAAAGTGCCTGAAGGGTACTTTGAAAACTTGACTTCAGAGGTCATGGGGAAACTGCCGGAAAAAGAAGGTCCTGCCTTTGAAGAAGTGAAGCAACCCACGATGTGGATCAGGATGAAGCCCTTGCTCTATATGGCGGCTATGTTTATAGGGGCTGCATTGATCATCCGTGTAGCTTCTTCGAACCACCAGCCGACAACTGCCGGTGATCATCTCACTGCAAATGAAGCAGCGACAGAAGTGGTTTCGGATGAATATATTGATGTAGCATTAGATCGCTCGATGTTGGACGATTACTCATTGTACGTCTACCTTAGTGATGCGACAGCCGAATAAGTAAACTAAACTGATTTAATAAAGCGAAATGAAGAAACTGATTATTCTATTGATTATAGTTTGTGGCTTTACCCCTGCGCTGCGTGCCGTGGGAAGCCCTAATCAACATTTGTCACCCAAAGAATTCAGGGCCAAACAACAAGCATTTATAACAGAAAAAGCTGGCCTGACTCAAGAAGAGGCTGCGAAGTTTTTTCCGGTTTATTTTGAACTGCAGGATCGGAAAAAGCAATTGAATGACGAAGCATGGAAATTGCTTCGTAGCGGTAAAGATGAAAAGACTACCGACACTCAATACGGAGAAATCCTGGAAGGAGTTTATGATGCCCGTATCGCTTCGGACCGGCTGGATAAGACTTATTTTGAGAAGTTTAAGAAAATCCTTTCGTGCAAGAAAATTTATCTGGTGCAAAGAGCCGAGATGCGTTTCCACCGCGAACTGCTGAAAGGAGTACGTGATAATAAAGGTGGAAACGAACGTCCACAGGGAAAGAGGAAATAGCTTATCCTTTTAGCAAACCATTATTAGATGAGGGTGTATCAAGACTCTGTGGTGAGTGGTGACATACCCTCATCTTTTTTTGAATCCGGGGTGTGTCGGACTATAATCCTTTCTTTTTAGCTTCGTTCCAGATGGCATCCATTTCATCCAGGCTCATATCTTTTAGATTTTTACCTTCTTTAATGGTATGATCTTCCAGATAGTTAAATCGTCGGATGAATTTTTGGTTGGTACGTTCCAATGCATTGTCCGGGTTGATTTTATAAAGTCGGGCAGCATTGATGAGGCTGAACATGACATCTCCGAATTCTGCTTCTGCCTTATCCTTATCCATATTGGCTACTTCCACCTGAAATTCGGCTATTTCTTCTTTTACTTTATCCCAAACCTGCTCTCTTTCTTCCCAATCGAATCCTACGTTGCGTGCTTTGTCCTGTATTCTGTAAGCTTTTATAAGTGAGGGTAAAGCAGCAGGTACACCGCTTAACACACTTTTATTGCCGTCTTTCTCCTTCAGTTTCAGTTGTTCCCAGTTTTCGGATACTTGTCCGGCTGTTTCTGCTTTTACTTCCCCGAATACATGGGGATGGCGGAATATCAACTTCTCACAAAGTTTGTCGCATACATCTTTCATGTCGAAATCACCGGTTTCGGAACCGATTTTAGCATAAAAAGCTACGTGCAGCAGGACGTCTCCCAGTTCTTTGCAGATATCTTTTTTGTCGTTCCGCATTAATGCGTCGCAAAGTTCGTAAGTTTCTTCAATAGTGTTGGGGCGCAGGCTTTCGTTAGTCTGCTTGCGGTCCCATGGACATTTTACCCGAAGTTCGTCGAGGATGTCCAGAAAGCGTCCGAACGCTTCCATTTGTTCTTCTCTTGTATGCATGTTTATTATTTATTTGATTCTTTTTTCCATTCATTATATGAAATCAGCAGACCGATCACTTCCGAATAGTTCTTACGTCCACTTTCTATTTTGTTCCCTTTCAGATATAAATCATATATCCAATCCTGAATATCACCTATAAGCGGACTATACTTTGCCATCCAGTATTCCTGGTCTTTTCTGGCCAGCTCAATGATTTCCGGACGTATACTGCCGAATAACTTTTTATATTCCTCTTCTGTCATCAATTGGCGGGCATTGGCAAGTACATGGCCTAAAATAGAAAAATAACCGCTGAAACGGATTTCTTTATTTACGGAACGGGTGCAGACCTGATATGCATAAAAGTTTGCTTCCGCTTCGCTGGTGATACCTAGCAAATGTGCCAGCTCATGAGTATAGGTTGCCGGATATTGTGGGGGAAGCAGGTCTCCGTTCAGTGTGAACTCACAGAAGAAAGGTCCCATGCTACCCGTCACGCCCACCATCGAAATCAATGGAGTGAACATCATGGTTTTTACCCGAGGACGGGAGTGTGGGGGACGGTGTATACCTAGTGTATCACTGATCAGGTTATATTGTCGGACTGCCTCTTTGCGGATTACTTCTTTATCGATCCGATTGACCGGCACATACGATTCGTTCAGTTTTGAGATATAGTTGTCTACAAATTCATTGAAAATCTCGGGAGTGTAGGCAGTATATGGAATTCCGGTTCGTTCATAAAAATTCTTTTGTGAATAGTTGAGTCCCCATGCCAGATAGAACCAAACATAGATCCATAGCAAATATTCCACATCCCTTCTCAGTATTTTTTTCCAGCTTAATTTCAGTCGGATTCGTGCATAAAACGGATAGGCGATCATTCCTCCAATGCTCAGTGCTATAAATAAGTCACCCAATGCAAAGGGGATAATGTTCGAAAAACCGGACAAGATATATGAAATGACCGGATAGGCCGTACGGGCATACCCTTCGCCCAATGCCGGGAGCATCTGAGTGAGCCAGACAAGGACTATTAAAGTCCCTAAAACAGAGTACCGTATGATTCGTTTCCTGTTTTTCATTGCTTCTTCTTCCTTTCGGGGAACAAAAGTACATATTCCTGCCCCTATATTCTACTTATTTTTATTAATTTTGCGCCAATCTTTCGCAATAAACTAATAAAATAGATAGATATAACATGGAATTAGCAAGTAAGTACAACCCTGCTGACGTGGAGGGGAAGTGGTATCAGTATTGGCTGGACCATAAATTATTCAGTTCGAAACCCGATGGACGTGAACCTTACACCATCGTCATTCCGCCCCCTAACGTCACCGGTGTGTTGCACATGGGACATATGCTTAATAATACCATTCAGGATATTCTTGTTCGTCGTGCACGTATGGAAGGTAAGAATGCTTGCTGGGTGCCGGGAACCGACCATGCCTCTATTGCTACCGAAGCCAAGGTAGTGAATAAGTTGGCCGCACAGGGTATTAAGAAAACCGATCTGAGCCGTGACGAGTTTCTGAAGCATGCCTGGGCATGGACAGACGAACACGGTGGTATCATCCTGAAGCAGCTTCGTAAGTTAGGTGCATCGTGTGACTGGGACCGTACGGCTTTTACTATGGATGAAAAGCGCAGTGAAAGTGTGCTGAAGGTATTTGTCGATCTCTATAATAAGGGACTTATCTACCGGGGAGTACGTATGGTTAACTGGGATCCGAAAGCACTGACAGCCCTGTCGGACGAGGAGGTGATTTATAAAGAAGAACACGGAAAGCTGTTTTACCTGAGATACAAGATTGAAGGAGAAGACGGATATGCAGTGGTTGCCACTACCCGTCCGGAAACGATTATGGGTGACACGGCCATGTGTATCAACCCGAACGATCCGAAGAATCAGCATCTCAAAGGAAAGAAAGTAATAGTTCCCTTGGTAGGCCGTGTGATTCCTGTTATCGAAGATGACTATGTGGATATCGAATTTGGTACCGGTTGCCTGAAAGTGACTCCGGCACACGACGTAAACGACTATATGCTGGGCGAAAAATATAATTTGCCGAGTATCGATATATTCAATGATAACGGTACGATCAGCGAAGCTGCCGGAATGTATATCGGTATGGATCGTTTTGATGTCCGTAAGCAGATTGAGAAGGATCTTGAAGCAGCCGGGCTGCTTGAGAAGACAGAGGCCTACACCAACAAAGTGGGTTATTCAGAGCGTACCAACGTGGTCATCGAACCGAAGTTGTCTATGCAATGGTTCCTCAAGATGGAACATCTGGCCCAGATCGCTCTTGAACCGGTGATGAAGGATGATATTAAATTCTATCCTGCCAAGTATAAGAATACCTACCGTCATTGGATGGAGAATATCAAGGATTGGTGTATCAGCCGTCAATTGTGGTGGGGACACCGCATCCCGGCATATTTCCTGCCCGAAGGCGGATATGTGGTAGCTGTGACCGATGAGGAAGCCTTGAAGCTGGCTCGGGAAAAGACTGGCAATCCTAACTTGAAGATGACCGATCTTCGTCAGGATGAAGACTGCCTGGACACTTGGTTCTCTTCCTGGCTATGGCCTATCTCTCTGTTCGACGGCATCAATAATCCGGGTAATGAAGAAATCAATTATTACTATCCGACAAGCGATCTGGTGACCGGACCGGATATCATCTTCTTCTGGGTAGCCCGTATGATTATGGCCGGTTACGAATATGAAGGAAAAATGCCGTTCAAGAATGTATATTTCACGGGTATCGTTCGCGATAAACTGGGACGTAAAATGTCTAAGTCACTCGGTAACTCGCCCGATCCGTTGGAATTGATTGAAAAGTACGGAGCAGATGGTGTACGTATGGGCATGATGCTCTCGGCTCCTGCCGGGAATGACATTCTCTTTGATGACGCGCTTTGCGAGCAGGGACGAAATTTCTGCAATAAGATATGGAATGCTTTCCGATTGGTGAAAGGCTGGGAGAACGGAATGGGAACAATCGATATTCCGGCAGATGCTCACTTGGCTGTACAGTGGTTTGACCAGAGACTGGATGCCGCTGCTGTCGAAGTTGCCGATTTGTTTAGCAAATATCGTCTGAGCGAAGCATTGATGCTGATTTATAAACTGTTCTGGGACGAATTCTCTTCATGGTTGCTCGAGATTGTGAAGCCGGCTTACGGACAGCCCGTTAACGGATTCATTTACTCGATGACGTTAAGTGCTTTCGAACGTCTGCTGGCTATGCTCCATCCTTTCATGCCGTTTATTACGGAAGAGTTGTGGCAGCAGTTGCGCGAGCGTGAACCGGGTGCAAGCCTGATGGTACAGCCTTTGGGAGAACCGGGAGAGGTAAACGAAGAATTCCTCCAGCAGTTCGAAACAGCCAAAGAAATCATCAGCAGTGTACGTACCATTCGTTTGCAGAAGAATATCGCATTGAAAGAACCGCTTGAATTGCAGGTAGTCGGAGCCAATCCGGTAGAAAAGATGAATCCTGTCATTCGTAAAATGTGTAATCTGTCTGCCATCGAGGTAGTGGACGCAAAGGCCGACGGAGCTTCTTCGTTCATGATAGGAACCACTGAATTTGCGGTGCCCCTGGGCAATATGATCGATGTCGATGCCGAGATAGCACGCATGGAAGCCGAGCTGAAACACAAAGAAGGTTTCTTGCAGGGAGTTTTAAAGAAATTGAGCAATGAAAAGTTTGTAAATAACGCTCCGGCAGCCGTTATCGAGATGGAGCGCAAGAAACAGGCGGATGCCGAAAGCATCATCCAGTCGCTCAAGGAAAGTATTGCTTCCCTGAAAAATGTATAAGATCCACTTCTTACGAAGATAAAAACAGAAAGGTACTCTAAAAATAACAGAGTACCTTTTTTTGTATACGGAGAAATAGTCATACCTTTGTTTCCGCTCAAAAGAAACGAACATACAAATGAAACAGACACCATTCAGATGCCTTTGCCTCCTTCTTATATTGTTGGGAGCTGTTCATTCCCGGCTATCTGCCCATACAGATAAAACAAGGGAAGACGTATTGTTTCTAAATTCTATCAATTTCAACCTTCCATGGGCAAAGGATGTGTTCTGGTATACGCACCAAGCCCTGCAAAAGAAGAATATCTCCGTAAAGGCCGAGTCCCTTTCGGTGCCCGCTTTGTGTAACCGTAAAGAAGCAGCAGCCGTAGTAGAGCAGTTACGGCGGAAATACGATGTGCCTCCCCGACTGATCGTCTTTATCGGTGATCCGGGATGGATTGTTTGCCGTGAACTTTTTGATGATGTCTGGAAAGATGTACCGGTCATCATTACCAACGCCCGCGACCGTCTGCCGGCTACACTCGACATCTTGCTTTCACACGAAGAGCTGACCGAATCGAATACTGTTCCCGCCTATGAATGGCGGAAAGGATATAACGTGACTACTCTGGGGCAAGTATATTATGTGAAAGAAACCATCGGGCTGATGCGGCAGCTGATGCCGGATATGAAGCGTTTGGCTTTCATCTCAGACGACAGATACATCAGTGAGGCAGTTCGCGGAGATGTAGAGCAGGCAATGACCGGATCTTTTCCGGAGTTGGCTTTTGAACAACTGTCCACCAGGAATATTTCTACCGAGATGCTACTCGATACCTTGAAGAGTTATGATAAAACCACGGGACTCATTTATTATTCCTGGTTCGAGACTCATAACCAGGATGATAACAATTATCTGTTCGATCATATTCAGGAGATTATTACCCGCTTCGTACATTCTCCTCTGTTTTTGTTGGCTCCCGAGGATCTGTCCAACAATACTTTCGCCGGAGGATATTATGTTTCAGTGGAGTCCTTCGGCGATTCATTGTTACAGCTGATTCATCGTGTCCTGGAAGGTGAGTTTCCGCGAGACATTCCTCCCGCTCTCGGAGGAAAACCTGCTGCTTACCTCTGTTATCCGGCTTTGCAGTCGTATGACATACCGGTTTCCCTTTATCCGAAAGAGGCTGTGTACATCAATCTGCCTGTCAGCTTCTTCGAGCAGTATAAGAAGGAGATTCTGATGACTGTTGTCTTGCTGTTGGTGGTGGTCAGTGCCGTAGGCTATTATATTCATATTCTTAAAAGAGCCCATCAGCGAATGAAAGAAGCGCAGCTGAAAGCCGAGGAAGCCAATCAGCTTAAGTCGGCCTTTCTGGCTAATATGAGTCATGAGATACGTACTCCTCTCAATGCCATTGTCGGTTTCTCGAATCTGCTTTCTATGGTAGAAGATAAAGAAGAAATGCTGGAGTATGCCGGTATTATCGAAACCAATACCGAACTTTTGCTTCAACTGATTAACGATATTCTGGATATGTCGAAGATAGAATCCGGAATGTATGACTTTCATGTGACTCAGGTGGATGCCAATCAGTTGATGTCGGAAGTCGAACAGGTAGCCCGTTTGCGTATCAGGACAGATGAAGTCTCCCTCTCGTTTGCCGAACGTTTACCCCAATGTGTTTTCCATACTGATAAGAACCGCTTGATACAGGTTCTTACCAATTTGGTTGTCAATGCCATAAAGTTCACTTCGCAGGGAGAGATTCAGATCGGGTATCGGCTGCAAGATGCCCATACGTTATACTTCTATGTATCCGATACCGGTTGTGGTATGTCCGCCGAGCAATGCGAACATGTTTTTGAGCGCTTTGTCAAATACAACACTTTTATACAAGGCACCGGATTGGGACTGTCTATCTGCAAAATGATTATTGAGAAGTTGGGGGGCGAGATCGGGGTTCAGTCCGAGTCCGGAAAAGGTTCTGTCTTTTGGTTCACTCTTCCTTACCGGGCTTCGGCCTCTTTGTAAATCGCAGTTGCATGCTTTCGAATTCGCAATGTTTCACGTCGTAGGTGAACGCAGTATCGGCCCGGAAGCAAATGCGTGTCAATCTGACTTTGTTGGGCGTACATTCTTCGGGAGTTTCGCAGCCCTCGCTGCTTAAGGCCGGGTAGAAAGTTCCCAATCCGCGGATAGTGACGGTCCTTCCTTCTTTCATATGTCGTGCGATGGCTTTCGGGAGTTGTTCGAGTACAGACAGTACGTCGCCTGCCGAGAGTGAACTGTTGTCGTGCAGGTCCTCCGCTAATTGTTTTTCACTGACTCCTTTGTTCTGAATGGCACTGGGCACGGCATAGTAGAGCTCTTTAACTTCATTACCGCTCTGATCTTTTTTCTTCCTGACTACATAGTTTATAGGCATATACTTTTATCTTTAAGGTTAGTTATCGTTTTCTCTGTACTCTCTGTACGGGAAGCATAGACTTTAGGAGTGCTGACACCCGGGTGTCGCAGTGTGTGACACCCCCATGTCAGACTATCCGACACCCGGGTGTCAGATATCGTATGCTACTGCCAAATGTACGTAAAGATAAGGAGATCTGCAACGAAACTAAGAACTGTTTCGTCCTTTCAATGCAGGAGGAAAGGAAGTAATAAGGGGAGATACTCCTTCAGATCGATGCGCAACTGTTTTAAGGCCTGTTGAATCCGGTAATCGATTGTTTTGGGAGACACTCCCAGTCGTTCGGCTATTTCATTGTATGTCAGATTCTGAAAGCGGTTGAGTTCGAATGCTTCGCGTACATTCTCGGGAAGTCGTGCCAGAGCTTCTTCTATTTTTTCGGTTAACTCCTGTATAGCGTAGAAGTCGGGATCATCATACTGCGATTGGAGATTATCGAATATCATTTTTTCGATCCGTTGTTTCACTTCGTTCCGGTTGATGAGAGTCAGGCAGCGGTTTTTAACAGCCTTGAACAAATAATTTTTTAAGGAATTCTCGAATGCCTGCATTTCTTTATTTTCCCAAAGCCAGACCATGACGTCCGATACGATCTCCTGGCCGTCATCCGGTTCGACAAAGAGCCGGGCATAGGCACAAAGAGCCGGGTAATGCCTGAGAAACAATGCTTCGAATGCGCCTTCGTTTCCCTGCTGAACCTGGAAGAACAGAGTTTCATCGCTTACTGTGCGCGAGGTGTCGTTATACATGTAGACCTTCGTTTTGGGCAAAAATAATATTATTTTCAAAAAAAATACGTTTTTTGGTTAGGAGATTTCTATTTTGGTTCGTCTTATCTATAAAAGCACGAATTATGGATGAATCCTGTTACATTAATGAGTCGGTTCTTTTAAATTATTTTGCGGGGGAGCTCCCAGCCGATCGCCGGAAAGAGGTGGAGGAATGGATAGCGGCTTCGGAAGATAACGAGAAGATGGCACGAGATATTTTCCGGCTCTACCGCGCGGCAGACACACTGGACTATATGAATCGGGTGGATGCTTCCGCAGCCTTACAGCAGGTGAAGGGCAGAATACACAAACATCGACATAGAATCTCCTGGATGGTTTGGGGGCAGCGTATTGCTGCTTGTATGGCGTTACCGCTGCTTGCCACCACCCTTTATTTAATTCTGAAAAATCCGCCGCAAGAATATGTGGAGATACGGACCAATCCCGGTATGGTGGCTGAGGCAAATTTACCGGACGGTACCAAAGTCTGGCTTAACTCCGGATCTTCACTGAAACATCCTGTTAAGTTTACAGGGGATACGCGTACGGTGGAACTTGACGGGGAGGCTTACTTCTCTGTCCGTAAAGACAGGAGTAAACGGTTTGTGGTCAATACTCCTTTCAATATACAGACCGAAGTATTGGGTACGGAGTTCAATATGGAAGCATACCGGACGGATAGTGTAGTCAGGACAACGTTGGTATCGGGATCGGTCAGGTTGTCATTTTTGGGGAAAGGCGATACAAAAGAAACATTCGTCATGAAGCCCGATGAAGAATTTGTATATAATACGGCGACACACGAGGCACGGGCCGAAAAATCGTATGTGGAGATCTATACAGCCTGGAAGAACGGTCAGGTAGTGCTTAAAAACACATCATTGGCCGAAACGCTGAAGATACTCAGCAAGAGGTTTAATGTAGAGTTTATCGTGAAAGATTCCACACTATATGCCAATTCTTTCACCGGTGTGTTCAGCAGGCAGTATTTGCCGTTGATCCTTGAACACTTCAGATATGCATCCGGAATACAGTATAAATACCTTGATCTGGAGTATGATGCCACACACAAGGCAATACAGGAAAAAACAAAGATAGAATTATATTAACCGTTTGAGTATGAAACTTTAAAATCATTTTTATTACTACTATGACAGCACGCTCTCCCTAAAACAAAAAAACATACAGGAAGATATTGGCGTATCTACCTGTATGAAAGTCCACCGTCAGTTTGTTTGGCGACAAACTGTGCGGCAAATAGAATTTTTTAAATCAAAATCACTACAAATCTATGACAATTTACTTAAACTTCCAATTTTTCGGGAGGCAGAATACATTTTCGCTCTTGAAAAAAATACCTTTGTGTATGAAACTATCAGCAATAATGTTGTTTGTCTTTGCCAGCATGGCATTTGCGGCTAAAGGTTATGGCCAGTCAGTACGTGTGACTTTAAATGTCAACAACAGTAGTCTTCAGAAAGTGCTGGATGAAATAGAAAAGCAGTCGGAGTTTCACTTCTTCTATAACAACAAGCAAGTGGATATCTCCCGGAATGTGACTATCAAAAGTAACCAGAAAGAGATCAGTCAGGTTCTGAACCAATTGTTTGCCGGAACGAATATCGGGTATAAGATATTGGAGAACAGCATAATCCTGTCTCCAAAACAGATTTTGGAAACAACCGCTGCACAACAGCAGACCACTAAAAAGATAAAGGGGCTGGTGACTGATGAAACCGGGTCGCCCGTTATCGGAGCCAATATTAAGGAGAAAGAAACCGGAAACGGAACGATTACCGACATCAACGGTAATTTCAGCCTTTCTGTAGGAACTAAGAGTACGATTATCATTTCATATATCGGATATATCACTAAAGAAGTTCCGGTAGGTAATAATACCTCACTTACTGTTCAGTTGGCCGAAAATACGAAACAACTCGACGAAGTTGTGGTGACGGCCTTGGGTATCAAGCGCGAGGAAAAAGCTCTGGGCTATGCCGTGCAAAAGGTAGACGGTGACAAACTGGCTGCTGTCAAGACCGTGAATGTAGCTACATCGCTGACCGGTAAGATTGCCGGATTGAATGTAAAAAACAGTACGGAGTTCAATACTTCACCTTCACTTTCGTTGCGTGCATCTGCTCCTTTGCTGGTTATCGACGGAGTGCCTTATGGTAACGTAGGATTAAATGATATAGCTGCTGATGACATCGAGTCGGTCGATGTCTTGAAAGGAGCTACGGCTTCGGCCCTATATGGTGCACGTGGAGGAGCCGGTGCGGTGATGATTACTACCAAAAAAGGAAAAGAAGAGGGACTGAATGTGACTGTGAATAGCAGTACGATGTTTGCGGCCGGATATCTGAGAAAGCCGGAAGTGCAAACGTCATACAGTTCCGGATCACAGGGTACCTATTCTACCGGAGGATATGTATGGGGAGATAAGCTGGACATCGGGCGTACGGCATTGCAGTATGATCCGTATACGCACGAATGGGTAGACATGCCTTTGGTATCGAAAGGCAAAAACAATCTGAAGAACTTCCAGGAGTTGAGTATGGTGACAAACAACAACGTAAGTGTCTCTCAGAAAGGTAAATATGGAAGTGTACGCACTTCATTGACCCATGTGTATAATAAAGGACAGTATCCGAACCAGAAACTGAATAAGATCACTTATTCGGTGTCGGGTGATATGAAGTGGAAGAAATTCTCTTTTGACGGAGGATTGACTTATAATAAGCGCTTTTATCCCAATGACATGGGAGCCGGATACGGTGGTAGCGGATTCCTTTATAACCTGTTGGTGTGGTCGGGTGCCGAATATGATATACGCGACTATAAGAACTACTGGATCAAGCAGGACGAACAGCAGAACTGGATGGATACCAAGTGGTATGACAACCCTTATTTCATAGCAAATGAAATTGTCCGTTCGAGTGATTACGATTTGATTAACGGATATCTTTCTGCCAACTATGATTTTACTCCCTGGTTGAACCTGTCGCTGCGTTCGGGTCTGGATTCATACTCGCAGAAGAAAGAGTGGCGGAATGCCGTCAGTGCCGTAGGTGGCTGGCATAAACAAGGTTATTACGGGCTGCAACGTTTAGGAGGATACAGCTTAAACAATGACCTGATCTTGTCTGCCGATCACAAATTCGGTGATTTTAATGTCGATGGTTTTATTGGTGGAAACGTTTATTATTGGAAGAGTGACAATATCCTGGGCGAAACGCAGAATGGGTTGAAAATTCCGGGGTATTATTCATTGAAGTCATCGATTGATCCGGTGAAGACAACCAGCGGTATTACCAAAAAACTGGTGACCAGTGTATATGCCAAAGCCTCTGTTTCCTGGAAAAGTACACTGTTTCTGGATGTGACAGGACGTAATGACTGGTCTTCTTCATTGCCGTCGGAGACACGTTCTTATTTCTATCCTTCTGTAGCCGGTAGTGTGGTTCTTTCACAGTTCATCCCAATGCCCGAAGTGATTGACTTCTGGAAAGTGAGGGGGGCATGGACGCAGACCAAGAGTGACTTGGGAGTATACGATACCAACAATACTTACAGTGTTTCTACCGATTTGTGGAACGGTGAGAGCGCCGCATATTATCCGACATCTATCCGTGGTGTAGCGGTGAAACCCTCGGCCACGCGTTCTTATGAAATCGGTACGGCAATTCACATGTTTAAGAATCGCCTGAAACTGGATTTTACATATTATAATAAACTCTATTACAACTTGACCCGCAGTGCAGGTATCAGTAACTCTTCCGGATTTACGTCTACATTGATCAATATCGATGAAGAATATGTGGGACGGGGAGTAGAGTTGACTTTATCGGGCGATATTATTAGGACGAGAGACCTGAAATGGGAGTCGTCCTTCAACTGGTCGCGTGACCGTTGGTATTATACCAAAATAGACCCGGTGTATTCTACACAAAAACCTTGGGTAGCCGTCGGGAAACGTTGGGACTGGTACGGTATTTACGATTGGGAGCGTGATTCACAGGGAAATTTAGTTAATTATAATGGTTATCCCAAACAGAGCGACTACCAGTCGGTTATCGGCTATGAATATCCCGATTGGATATGGGGCTGGACCAATACGGTAACCTATAAGAACTTTACTCTTTCTTTTACACTTGACGGACGAGTAGGAGGTATGGCACATTCGAAGACCAATCAGGCCATGTGGAATTCGGGAGCACATATCGACTCGGACAACCAGTGGCGGTATGACGAGGTAGTGAACAAGAAGACCAACTTTGTGGGCAGTGGAGTAAAAGTAGTTTCGGGAAGTGTAGATTATGACTCGAATGGAAAAATCATCCATGACAACCGTGTGTTTGCTCCGAATGATGTACAGGTATCCTACGAATCGTATATGAAGAGTACCAATCCATATATAGGCACCGTCACCCGTCAGAATGTATTTGATGAAACTTTCTTTAAATTGCGTGACCTCTCACTGAGCTATCAAATGCCTAAATCGGTTTGTGACAAGCTTCATATGAAAGGGCTGACACTGGCTTTTGTCGGACAAAACCTGTTTGTCTGGACCAAAGAGTTCCGTTTTACCGATCCCGACAGTGACTCGGATAACCTGAGCTCTCCTTCCACCCGTTATTTAGGTTTTAATGTAAAATTGGATTTTTAAAAGATAGAATAATATGAAACGAATTAATAAATACATATCGCTGTTGCTGGCAACCGCTTTGTTGGCGTCTTGTGATAAGTTCGATGAAATCAATACAGATCCCGATGCAACCACTAAGGTGACCTCTTCATTGCTGGCAACCGGATTACTGCTGGACATTACCTCTTCCAGTGCCAGTAAATCCTTTATATACGACGAATTGCTTGCCAAGCAGATGGCATGGGGTGAAAGTATGGAAGATTACCAGTATAATGTCTTCGGGCGTTCCGGTTTTGGCGGGTATACTACCCTGATCAATGCCCAGAAGATGGTCGAATCCGTTTCGGACGATAACGTAAATGCATACGACGGACTGGCACATTTCATCAAGGCCTATAAGATATTTTATATGTCGATGGAGATGGGAGATCTTCCTTATGAAGAAGCTTTGCAAGGCGAATTAGGATTGGTACGTCCTAAGTACAATACCCAGAAGGAAGTGATGAACTTTATTCTGAGCGATCTGGAAACAGCTTATGAACTGTTTTCGACAGCTAAAGATTTTGATGGCGATCCGATCCTGGGAGGAAGTATCAGCAAGTGGAAGAAAGCGACTACGGCTTTTCAACTGAAAGTGCTGATGCACCTCTCGAAGAAAGAGAGCGATGCCGACCTGAAGGTGAAGGAACGTTTTGCACGGATCGTAGCATCGGGCAGCCTGATGGAATCGAATGAAGATAATCTGCAGATGAAATATGCGGATAAAGCGAATACAGTGTATCCTTTCCATAACACGAATACCAAGCATGCGGGTTATGCCATGCTGTCTACCATGCTGATTGATAAATTCAAGGCGACAGGAGATATTCGCATGTTCTATTATGCAAAGCCGGCAAAGGCCAAACTTAATGAAGGGGTGACAGCCGACAGTTGGGATGCTTATATCGGTACAGACCCTTCACTGCCTTTCGAGCAGATAGAAAAAGCTTATGCAACTGAACAATACTCCGGATTTAATGCACGTTATACCGATTATCCTTCCGGAGAACCGGTCGTTCGATTAGGATATGCCGAGCAGAATTTTATTCTGGCCGAAGCAGCCGTGCGGGGATGGATTTCGGGAGATGCGTCTGCTTACTATAAAAAGGCGATCAGAGCCCATATGGAGTTTATAGCTTCCAATACTCCGGATGAAGAGGTATATCATCATGGACATCCGATTACAGAGGAAGCAATTGCAGCTTTCCTTGAAACACCCGCTATCCAATTGAGTGGTGAGAAAGAAGCGGATATTGAGAAGATATTGACGCAACGTTATCTGGCTTCGTTCATGCAGCATCCGTATGATGTTTATTATGATTATCGACGTACAGGTTATCCGGTGTTGCCGATTAATCCTGCAACCAACCGTAATACGATGAATGACAGGTTGCCGATGCGCTGGATGTATCCCAAATCAGAGTCCGATTATAACCTGGAACATCAGAACGAGGCTCTTGAACGTCAGTTCGGAGGAGTGGACGATGTAAATAAACTGATGTGGATTTTGCAATAAAATAAAAATAGGAGAGGTGAGTGCAGAATGGAGAGAAACACTCCCTGTTCTCACCTCTGTTGATTAGAATATATTGATATGTTAAGATATAGTTTATTAAATATAACTTTATGGCTGTTTGCCGTAATGGCCTATGGCAAAGGGAGCGAACTCAAAGTGCTCCAAATGAATATCTGGCAGGAGGGCACCATGGTGAAAGGGGGCTTTGAAGCCATAGCGGATGAAGTGGCCCGCCTGGAACCGGATATTGTGTTGTTCAGTGAGGTGAGAAATTATCATGGGAAACAATTCATTTCGCGTATATTGCAGGCTTTGGAAGAGCGTGGAAAGAAGTATTATGGTGAAAACAGTAAGTTGGATGTAGGTATTTTATCAAAATATAAAATTGAAGAACAAGCCCCTAATTGCCCTTTGGAAGATGATGCCGGTTCGGTGCTGAAAGCCCGTATTCGTATTAATGGAAGAGATGTGGTTGTTTATTCTGCCCATCTGGATTATACGCATTATGCTTGTTATTTGCCGAGAGGCTATAGCGGGGTTACCTGGAAAAAACTGGATGCTCCGGTGCTGGATGCGGTAGCCATTGAAAAGGCTAATAATGAATCTATGCGTGATGAAGCTATTTGCCATGTCATAGAAGATGCCCGAAAGGAAAAAGGAAATATCATTTTGCTGGGAGGTGATTTCAACGAACCTTCACATCTGGATTGGAAAGAAAATACAAAGAATTTGTGGGATCATAATGGGACGGTAGTTCGGTGGGATTGCTCCGTATTACTTGAAAATGCCGGATTTAAAGATGCTTACCGGACGAAATACCCTAATCCGGTTACACATCCGGGCTTTACATTCCCGTCTGATAATGAAGGAGTGCCGGTGCAGAAACTGTCGTGGGCACCCGATGCTGACGAACGGGATCGTATCGACTTTATTTATTTCATGCCGGACAGGAAATTGAAATTAAAAGATGTATCGGTGGTAGGTCCTTCAAAATCGATCGTCCGTAGTGAACGTGTGGAGGAGAGTGGTAAAGATTCGTTTATAACTTCGCTAGGCGTATGGCCGACAGACCATAAAGCCGTAATGGCTACTTTTTCCCTGAAATAATTCGGAGAATACAGGGGCTATTGCCGGCAAGTATTTATATCTTTGCTACTTAATTTTTATTTGAGATATTTAAATGTAATACTTATGAACAGGAAAAACTACTTATTAGCTTTCATTCTTTGTGTGCAGACGCTGTTTGTTTCTGCGCAAGTCTATCCGGTCCGCGCAAAGTTGACCGATGAAAAGTCTTTTTCAATGATTCTTTTACCCGATCCGCAGAGTTATACAAAGTTCGATGCCAATCAGCCACTTTTTGAGTTACAGACAGCATGGGTAGCCAATAGCATTGAATCTCTGAATATAAAAGGTGTGCTTTGTACCGGTGATTTGGTGGAGCAAAATGAAATTCGCATTCCGGATGGAGTGAACGGCAACCAGACAAGTGAGGAGCAATGGCGTGCTGCTTCGCGTGCGTTTGAGCGACTGGATGGAAAATTGCCTTATGTGATTTGTACCGGTAATCATGATTATGGATATCAGAAAGCGGAAAATCGTTTGTGTCATTTCCCTGATTACTTTCCTGCAGAGAGAAACTCCTGTTGGCGCAAGAGTTTGGTTGCCGTAGGCAACAATTATCAGGGTATACCGACACTGGAAAATGCTGCCTATGAATTTATAACCGATACCTGGGGCAAAATTCTGGTTGTTTCTCTGGAATTTGCTCCACGTGATGAGGCTTTGGCGTGGGCTAAGAAAGTGGTCGATGCTCCCCGCTATAAAGACCATAAAGTGATATTGCTGACACATTCATATCTGGCATGGACAGGAAAAGTCATTGAAAGCGAGAACTACAAAGTGACTCCTGCCAATTATGGAAAAGCTATTTGGGATAAGTTGGTCTATCCGGCAAAGAATATTTGTATGGTGATTTGCGGTCACGAATGTGAGATTGCCGATTATAAGGATAATGTCAGTTTCCGGATTGATAAAAATGCTTCAGGCAAGAATGTTCCTCAGATGATGTTTAATGCGCAGACTGCCGATAAGCAATGGTTCGGTAACGGTGGAGACGGATGGTTGAGGATTATGGAATTCATGCCTGATGGAAAAACGATTAAAATCAAAACATTCTCTCCTCTCTTTGCACTTTCTCCTCTTACTTGTGATAAATCGTGGAGAACAGATTCTTATGATCAGTTCGACATTACGATAGAGTAAGTCCGGTATATATTATAGAGGGGATACATCAAAAGTCGTCTTCACCGCAGATTACACAGATAGATATTATTAGTTATCAATAGATTAAGCTCACTCTGTGGCACTCTATGTTATTCTGTGGTGAAGACGTTTTTTAATGTATCTTCTCTTTTTTGGTCCCTCCCCACTGCTTATATTTATTCTCCACATACTTCCCTGCATATTACGCTGCCAGAAATATCAAGGCGAACGACAGGAACTCTTTGAGTTCTTTACGTAATAATTTTAGTGCCTGTTGTATGCGGTAATCTACTGTTTTGGTAGAGGTGTTAAGAGTTTGTGCGATTTCTTTGTAGCTCATATCTCTGAACCGGTGCATGATAAACGCTTCCCGGTAAGATTCCGGTAACTCCGCTATCGCGGTGTGAATCCGTTTGGTCAACTCCTCAATCTGATAGAAATCCACGTCATAAATCATTGCCTGGCTTTTCTCATAAAATAATGTATCGGCACGATACTTTACCTCCTTTTGTGCGATGCGGTTTAATGAACGGTGATATATCATTTTCAACAGGTATTGACTAAGGGATGATTCTATCAATAAGATTTCTCGATTCTCCCATAACCACAACATTACATCCTGAACTATTTCTTCCGCATCTTCCAAGTCTACAAAACGGTGGGCATAAGCGCATAATATCGGATAATACCTTCTGAACAAAGTATTGAAGGCTTTTTTATCTCCTTGCTGAAGTTGGGAAAGCAGTAAAATGTCTTCTTTTGTCCGATTCGGCTTCATAGATTTAGAAATTTAATTTATATACAAAGATAGTCTTTTCTTATTAAAACAAAGATTTCTATAAAAAAAATGGATTTAAGTTTAGGAATCTTATTTTTCCACCTGTCTTATTAATAAAAGGGTTGAATTACAAATATGAACTACGAAGATATAGACCATTTACTGCCTCGATATTGTGAAGGACTGGCTACGGAAGAAGAATGCCGGCAGGTGGAAAGCTGGATGGAAGAATCGGAAGATAACCGAAAGATAGTGGATCAAATCAACACTCTTTATATAGCTGTAGATACGGTCAACGTAATGCGTAAGGTGGATACGGAAAAAGCTCTGAAAAAGGTCAGTAGCAGAATGATCGTCAGGAAAACAACTTGGTGGGAGTGGATGCAGCGTGTCGCTGCTATCTTATTTATCCCGTTGTCCGTTGCTCTTCTGGTGCAATATATGCACAATGGGAAATCTGCTGTGTGCCAGATGATGGAAATAAAAACCAACCCGGGGATGACAACCTCGGTGGTATTGCCCGATAGTACGGTTGTCTATCTCAATTCGGAGTCTTCTTTACGTTATCCTTCTGTTTTTGAAGGCGATATACGAAATGTCGAATTAAAGGGAGAAGCTTATTTTGCGGTAGCAAAGGATTTGAAAAAGAAGTTTGTTGTTTCCGCCCCGCATTCATCGCAGATAGAAGTGCTGGGTACACACTTCAATGTGGAGGCTTATGAAGACGAGCCGGATGTTTCGACAACATTGGTGGAAGGGCAGGTCTGCTTTCATTTTAGTGATAAAGACTATCTGGCTAAGAAAGTGGTTATGAAACCCGGACAAAGGTTGGTCTACAGTTCGACCAATGGTGATGTACACTTGTACGCAACATCCTGCCTGTCCGAAACCGCCTGGAAAGATGGTAAGATTATATTTAATAACACTCCGTTGGATGTAGCACTGAGGATGCTCGAGAAGCGCTTTAATGTAACATTTAAACTAAAGAATGCCCGTTTGAAGACTAATGCCTTTACAGGCACATTTACTGAACAGCGGTTGGAACGTATTCTGGAGTATTTTAAAATCTCGTCCAAGATACAGTGGAGATATTTGGAAAGTCCTGATATTCGGGATGAACGAAGTATAATAGAAGTTTATTGATTAACCTTTAAAATGAAATGCTTATGAAAGACAAACCTCCTTAAAATGCCAAAAACGTATGGAAAGATATTGGCGTATCTAATCCATACGTAAAAGAGTAAACCTTGTGAGCTTGTTTGGCGACAAGCTGAGATAAACTATTTTTTAACTTTAAGTCAATACAAAATTATGCAAAATTATTTTAGCATCCAATTGTTACGGGTGGTAAAGTCTTCGCTTTGGCTGACCTCGAAAAAAATTCCAAGAACTATGCGACTATTCATCCTATTCCTAATTTGCTCTATGAGTTTTGTGCATGCAACAGACAGCTTCGCACAAAAGGTGGAAATCAGTATTGATGCACAGAATCAAACTGTAGAGAAAGTTCTGAAAGAAATAGAAAAGCAATCGGGCTTTGGCTTTTTCTTTAATAACAAACATGTCAATCTGAAAAGAGTTGTTTCTGTTTCGGTTGATAAAAGTAATATATTTAAAGTACTGGACGAAATCTTTGAAGGGACTGATGTGAAATACTCCGTTTTGGACAAAAAGATTATTTTGTCTACTGAAATGACATCGGAGCAACAACAAGCGGTGAAAATCTCGGGAAAAGTAGTCGATAGCAACGGAGAACCGGTGATTGGTGCCAGTATCGTTGAGAAAGGGACCACCAATGGTACGGTTACTAATTTGCAGGGTGATTTCTCTCTATCGGTCAGTTCAGATAAGGCAGTGATCGAGATTTCCTACATCGGATACCAGCCTCAGGAACTGAAGGTCATTGCAGGAAAACCATTGAATGTGACAATGAAAGAAGATGCCCAGGCTTTGGAAGAAGTTGTTGTGGTAGGTTACGGTTCACAGAAGAAGGTGAACGTGATTGGTTCAATTGCTGCTGTGGATAGCAAAAAACTTGAATCCAGAACTGCACCCAGTGTTTCGAATATGCTGACCGGACAACTCTCCGGAGTGACGATCACACAGTCGAGCGGTAATCCGGGACAAGACCAGGGTACGATTCGGGTACGTGGTGTGGGCTCTTTCGGAGCGACTCCCGATCCTTTGGTACTGGTCGATGGACTTCCCGGCAGTCTGAATGATTTGAATCCGGCAGATATTGAAAGTATCTCTATATTGAAAGATGCCTCGTCGGCCGCCATTTATGGTTCGCGTGCTGCGAATGGGGTTGTACTGGTAAAAACAAAAGGTGGCCAGAAAGGTAAAGTTACCGTAAGTTATAACGGATATGTAGGCTTCAATCAAGCTACCGAACTACCGGAAATGTGCGATTCCTGGGAATATGCGGAATTATACAATAAGGCCATGGGTAAGGAAGTTTATTCGGCGGAGGAGATTCAGAAGTATAAGGATGGATCAGATCCGTATAATTATCCTAATGAACATTATCTGGATAAACTTCTGGGCAACAAAGGACTGCAAACCGGTCATGAACTGACCGTGAACGGAGGAAATGATAAGACACAGTATATGGTTTCTTTCGGCTATGTAAAACAGAATGGTCTGATGGAACACAATCACTACGACCGTTACAACGGCAGAGTGAATCTGACTACAGAGTTGGCTAAAAACCTGACACTGACTACCCGTTTGGGTGGAGTCGTTTCTAAACGGAGCGAACCTTCTACTCCGGGTGGAATGGACTCTGCCGGATTTAAAGCTTTCTCAAGTAATGCACTTCGTTTTCCCGGATTATGGGCAACTAAATTGGAAGACGGATCTTACGGCTTAGGACCGAAGGTACTCGGAACACCATTGGCATGGCTGGACAGCGGCTCTTTTTATGATGAAAACTTCGATAAGTTCCGTTCTAATGTCGAGTTGGCATTCACACCTGTGAAAGGCTTAACGCTGAAAGCTATCGGAGGATATAACTATACCGGTCAGCAGATTCGTCACTATCGTTCGGCAATGGAGATTACGGGCGGCAAGAAGCTGGGACCTTCTTCTCTGTCGGATACCATGTACAAAACGGTCTATAAGACATTCCAGGCATTGGCCGACTATAACGTGAAGTTCAGCAAAAATGATTTGTCTGTGTTGGTCGGTTATACTTGGGAAGACGAATCACAGAGAACTGTAGGAGGAAGCCGCTTGAACTTTCCTTCGGATGAAGTTCCTTATCTGAATGCAGGAGGAGCCGATGGCCAGACTAACTCCGGCGGAGGTTACGATTGGGCTATTATGTCTGTCTTCGGACGTTTGACCTATAACTATGACCAACGCTACCTGTTTGAAACCACTATGCGTTATGATGGTTCTTCCCGTTTCCCGACAGATAATAAATTCGGTTTCTTCCCATCTGTTGCTGTAGGATGGCGTCTGTCGGAAGAGCAGTTCTTCAAAGAAGCAGAGTCACTGAGTTTTATTGATAACTTGAAACTGAAAGCATCATACGGTATCCTGGGTAACAATAATATTGGTAACTACCCTTATCAGTCCACTTACGCACTTGGAAAGGCGATGAACTATGTATTCGGAGGTGTGTATACACAAGGAGCCGCAGTGACCACTTATGTCGATCCTACACTGAAATGGGAAAAGACCCGTACCACCGATGTCGGTATTGAAACAGCTTTCTGGAACAATAAATTGACATTCAACGCTGCTTACTTCTATCGTAAAACGACAGATATTCTCTATAAACCGAGTGCAAGTTACTCTTCTATCTTTGGTCTGGGACTTTCGCAGGTCAATACAGGAAGCCTTGAGAACAAAGGATGGGAGTTTGAGATCGGTCATCAGAACAAGATTGGTGAGTTTAGTTATCATGTGAATGGAAACTTCTCGATAATTAAAAACAAGGTGATCAGCCTGGGTGTAGGAGATGTGGAACAGAAAAGCGGAATGATAGGTAACGGTAGCGACCTGTTCCTGGGTTATCCGATGAATATGTTTTATGGCTATAAGACGGATGGCGTATTCCTGACCGATGACGAAGTAAAAGAATGGCACGATCAGAGCAAGATTGCTCCTAACTCCAAAGCCGGTGATTTACGCTATGTGGACATCTCCGGTGACGGAAAGGTGGACGAATCCGATAAAACTTATTTAGGATCAAAGATACCTCAGTATACGTTTGGCTTAGGACTGGGTGCGGAGTATAAGGGATTTGATTTCAATATATTGCTTCAGGGAGTGGCCAAGGTAAAAGGCCGGTTGACCAATTATGCCGGTTATGCTTTCTTCCAGGAAGGCAATATTCAGAAATGGCAGGCAGAAGAAACCTGGACGAATAATCAGTCGAACCGATATCCTAAATATCCTCGTCTCGAAGTGATGTCGAATGCAGGTAGCAACAATACGCTGGGCTCTGACTTCTGGATTTTGGATGCCTCTTATCTCAAAGTGAGAAATATCCAGTTAGGATATACATTGCCCAAACGTATAACTCAGAAGTTCGGTTCTTCCAACCTTCGTTTTTATATATCACTTGATAATCCATTCTCCATCAGCGGATATCGTAAAGGCTGGGATCCGGAAATTAATACAGACGGTAGTTATTATCCTATTCTGTCAACTTATACATTTGGTTTAACCTTAAAATTTTGATGTAAGATGAAGAGTTTAAAATATATAGTAGCATTGGCATTGGCGGCAGGACTGTTTCAAGCTTGTGATTTAGAGCGCTATCCACTGACAGACTTGTCCGAAGAGACTTTTTGGAATAGCGAATCGAATGCGGAATTGGCATTGACTTCTCTGTATAGAGGAAGCCTGACAGACGGCGTAGAGTATAACCCTTCGGATTGGTGGTCCTATCACGGAATGATTATGATGGAGCATCTTTCGGATAACGCTTTTGACCGTCGGGGAGAGAACAATCCTTTCTTTAAGATTTCGAGTGGAAACCTGACTGCAGACAATGCTTTTATTAAAAGGTATTGGGAGACGTCTTATAAGCGGATCGGTTATTGTAACCGTTTCTTGGTCGGTATCCAGAATAGCTCGGAATCGGAAAAGAAAACACGGATGATTGCGGAAGCCCGTTTCCTGCGTGCGACACAGTATTTTTACCTTGCCAGCTATTTCAAAAATGTTCCTTTGGTAGAGAATGTGCTGACGGGTGAAGAAGCCAACAATGTGACAAAGACCTCACAGGCCGATATCCTGAAATGGTGTGTAACCGAATTTACAGCAGCTGCGGCCGATTTACCCCGTTTCTCCGCCATTCCGGCGGGAGAAGCCGGACGTGCTTGTAAGCAGGCGGCTCTTGCTTTTCTCGGACGTACCTGCATGTTGCAGAAAGACTGGAAAAGTGGAGCAAAGGCTTTCCACGATATTATGGAATTGGGAGATAATGCGATAAACGCCAACTATCAGGAGCTGTTTTATCCTTCTACCGGAACTTCGAACAAGGAGAATATTTTCTACATCCAGTATTTGGAAAACTATCTGGGTACCGGTCTGCCGCAGCATGCACTTTCTGCTAAAGACGGGGGATGGAGCCTGGTCAATCCGGCTGCTGATTTATACGAATCGTATGAATTTAAGGATGGAACTCCTTTCAGCTATGATGATCCGAGATATGACCCGTCTAATTTAGGAAAGGATCGCGATCCGCGTCTGGATTATACAATTTACTATAACGGTGCCATCTTTATGGGTACAGAGTATAAGATGAGTCCTGACTACAGTGCAGCCAAGAAGGAGAAGCTCGATTATACGAGCGAGGCTTCCAGAACTGGCTTTATGATGAGGAAATATTTTGAAGAATCGACACCTATAAACGATGTACAGAGCGCAAACGGACTGACTCCGGTTATTCGTTATGCCGAAGTGTTGTTGGGCTATCTGGAATGCCTGGTTGAAGATAATCAAACGATCACTCAGGGAATATTGGACGAGACTATCAATGCAGTGAGAGGACGTGCAAGTGTGAACATGCCTCCGGTAACCGAGGTAACTCCTGCGAAGCTTCGTGAGATCGTGCGTCACGAACGCCGCATCGAGTTGGCTATGGAAGGTATCCGTTACTGGGATATCATGAGATGGGGAATTGCACACGAAGTATTGTCCCGGAAAATTTGGGGTGCGCCTTACCCGGGTTCGACTCAGTATGCGACTACGACCAAAGAGGTTGACCCGACAGGAAACTACCGCTGGTATGTGGGCAAACGTGCTTTCCGTAATCCGACGGATTATACATGGCCGATCCCTCAGTCCGAGCAAAATATTAACCCGAATTTACGTGACTAATTTAATAGTTTAAAAAATGAGACAATATGTATTATTGGCTTGTCTCTCTCCGGTAGCATGCCTGATGGCTGCTACCGGTCAGAAGGGAGGAAAAGCCAAGCAAAAAATCAATGACCGGCAACTTCCTAATGTCGTGTTTATCTATGCCGACGACCTCGGTTATGGCGACTTGGAGTGTTATGGTGCAAAGAATGTGCAGACTCCGAATGTAAACCGTTTGGCAGCTGAAGGTATTCGCTTTAACAATGCGCATGCTACGGCTGCTACCAGTACTCCTTCGCGTTACTCTATGCTTACCGGAGAATATGCCTGGCGTCGTCCGGGCACTGATATTGCGGCAGGCAATGCAGGGATGATTATCCGTCCCGAACGCTATACGATGGCTGATATGTTTAAGAATGCCGGTTACGTTACGGCGGCCATCGGCAAATGGCATTTGGGGTTGGGCGATAAGGATGGAGAACAGGATTGGAATGCTCCTCTGCCGACTGCTTTAGGAGATATAGGTTTTGATTATTCTTATATAATGGCTGCAACAGCCGATCGTGTTCCGTGTGTCTTTATAGAAAATGGTAAAGTGGCCAATTATGACCCTTCTGCTCCGATTGAAGTCAGCTATCGTAAGCCGATCGAGGGGGAACCGTTGGGAAAAGATCACCCGGAATTGCTGTTCAATCTGAAATCGAGCCATGGACACGACATGGCCATCGTCAATGGTATCGGCCGTATCGGATATATGAAAGGGGGCGGCAAGGCTTTGTGGAAAGATGAAAATATTGCCGATTCAATCACTTCACATGCCATCGGCTTTATCCGTGAGCATAAAGACGAACCTTTCTTTATGTATTTTGCTACAAACGATGTACATGTTCCCCGTTTCCCGCACGACCGTTTTCGTGGAAAGAACCCGATGGGATTGCGTGGAGATGCCATCGTGCAGTTCGACTGGAGTGTAGGCCAGATCATGGAAACCCTTGATAAACTGGGACTGTCAGAAAATACGCTAATTATTCTGTCCAGTGATAATGGTCCGGTTGTCGATGACGGCTATCAGGATCGTGCGGAAGAATTGCTGAACGGTCATAGTCCCGCAGGACCGTTGCGTGGTAATAAGTACAGTGCTTTTGAAGGGGGAACTCGTATTCCTGCCATTGTAAGATGGCCGAAGGGAGCTGCTTCATCACAGGTTTCCAACGCTTTGGTCTCGCAGATCGACTGGTTTGCCTCTTTGGCTTCATTGGTAGGAGCCGGGCTGCCGAAGGGAGCGGCACCCGATAGCTTTAACTACCTCGATACTTGGTTGGGTAAAAACCAGTCCGACCGATCCTGGGTGATAGAGCAGGCTTCCAATCATACATTATCAGTCCGCACCAAGGACTGGAAGTACATTGAGCCCAATGACGGACCGGCCATGATTACCTGGGGACCGAAGATAGAAACCGGAAATCTGAGTACACCGCAGTTATATCACGTGGTAGACGATGTGGCAGAACAGAAGAATGTAGCTTCTCTCCATCCGGATCTGGTTTTTGAACTCCAGAATATATTGAGACATGTCCGGATGAAAAACCTGAAGCCCTAAACAAAATAGCCGCTGAGGTATTGAAGAGGGTGTGTCGAAATGACACACTCTCGTTTTTTTTAGGGATACCGTTTCGATTTTATCTCACTATTTTCGTATCTGAATAAGATTGTTGGCTATCTTTGTATCCGGATCTGACAGACCTTATTGGAAATTACTCATGAACAAAATTGATATGACAAACGAACGAATGAAATTGCTGAACTGCACATTAGGATTAGTGGCAGGGGCGTCTTTGCCGGTAAGTGCCTTGGCCGCACCTCAGCCTGCCCAGGAACAAACAGAGAAACAACCCAACATCATCCTGATTGTCGCCGATGACTTGGGATACGGAGATTTAAGTTGTTATGGCGCACACCGGATTCAAACTCCGGGTATGGATCGTATAGCCAACGAAGGTATTCGGTTTACGCAGGGATTTTGTACTGCGGCCACATCTACCCCCAGCCGCTATTCGGTGATGACCGGGAAATATCCCTGGAGCAATGTGGACGCTAAAATCTTACCGGGTAACGCCGCATTGATTATCGATACTCAAAAAATAACGTTGCCTAAACTTATGAAACAGGCGGGATATACTACCGGTTCTGTCGGTAAATGGCACATCGGCTTAGGAGATGGGCATGTGGACTGGAATAAGGAGGTGCATCCCGGAGCCGCTGAGATCGGTTACGACTATTCGTTTATTCAGGCAGCAACCAATGATCGTGTTCCTTGCGTCTTTCTGGAAAATGGAAGAGTCGTCGGATTGGATCCGAATGACCCTCTTTATGTGGATTACCGGAAAAACTTCCCCGGCGAACCTACCGGTAAAGAGAACCCCGAATTGCTGCGCATGCATCCCAGTGTGGGACATGCAGGCTCTATTGTGAATGGAGTTCCCCGCATTGGTTTCCAGAAAGGCGGGAAGGCTGCACAATGGAAAGATGAAGAAATGGCAGGATTATTCCTGGACAAGGCCAGGCAGTTTGTAGATGACAATAAAGACAAGCCTTTCTTCCTTTATTACGGACTTCACCAACCGCATGTACCTCGTGTTCCCAACGAACGTTTTGTAGGAAAGTCAGGCATGGGGCCCCGTGGTGATGTGATTCTGGAGGCAGACTGGTGTGTTGATCAGTTCCTGAAAGAGTTGGATAAGTTGGGATTGGCGGAGAATACCATTGTGATCCTGACGAGTGACAATGGTCCGGTGCTCGATGATGGTTATCAAGATGATGCGGTAGAGTTGGTGGGTGATCACAAAATAGCCGGTCCGTTGAGAGGGGGTAAAACAAGTATGTTCGACGGAGGTACCCGTATACCGTTCATGCTTCGTTGGCCTGCAAAGGTGAAACCTCAGGTGTCAGATGTATTTGTCTGTCAGATGGACCTATTGGCCTCGTTTGCTTCTCTTTTGGGACAGACTTATCCGGACAAGGTAGATAGCGAAAACACACTCGATGCTTTTCTGGGCAAGAGTAAAAAAGGGCGTAAAGAGTTGGTTATTGAGGGAATGTTCAATTATGCCTATCGTCAGGGAGATTGGGCGCTGATTCCTCCATATTACAATCCTTATAGCAAAGAAGATGGTGACTTTATCGGTTTGGGTTACGGTTATAAGTTGTATAACTTGAAGTCGGACATCGGTCAACAAAAGAATCTGGCCGAGAAGTATCCTAAAAAGTTGGGTGAACTGATCAATCGTTTTGAGTATCTGAAAGCTCACTCCGACAAAGTGACGAGATTTTGATTATACAAACTGTATATCAAAAAGAGGCTATCCGAATCATTCGGATGGCCTCTTTTACTATATAATGAAAAAAAGAGGATTATTTCTCCAACAGGTCTTTCAGGAAGTCGTCCAATTCTTTGTCCAGTCCCTTCAATAGTTCATCGTTCACCAACAGTGTGTCGTCATCTACGAGCAGAAGCTCTGAGATCGTCTCTTTGTCTTCGTCTACCAACACAAAGGAGTAGGGTTTGAGGATGGTTAACTTATCGAAGCTCCCGTTCTCTTTCATGCGGCAAAGCACGGTACGGAAAATTCTTTCAGCATCTTCGTAAAAGTCGTCCCCTTCGTAGGCTGTCCATTCATCGATGGTTACACTGGATAGTTCTTCATCTTCATCGTCATAGATAAAGAGTTCACCGGAATTCTGATTCGGTTGAATATGGATATCTGTGACGATGGTCTGTTCGCATCCACAGGTATATTTGTTGATTGCTTTTTGAATCGCAGATTCGATAATGGCTTGTGATTGCTGACTAAGTTTCATATCTTTTAGCTCTTTTTATTTAGCTCAAAGGTATAAAAAAAATAAGAACCCTTGCATGATTTCTTTAAAAATCCTCATTAAATCTACTCATTTGGCCTTTTAATTTGCCCAATCCGTTGCTCCTTTCCTTTAATTCATTCACATAAAGGCTGGTCAGGTAGTAGTTGGGGATTTCGCTCAAGTCTATATCGTTTCTCTTCAACGTGTCGATTTTGTCTATTTTACGGGCCAGTTCCTGTGCAGTGACAGCCCATTTGTGTGCTTCTTCCACACTGTCTTTCATCTCGTAATATAGAGCCAGGTTGAAGGCTGCACGCATTTTCTTTTTGTCGTTCTTGGCTGCTTTAAAAGCCTGTTCCCACAGTTTGGATGCTTTTTCCCATTCGTTTTCTTTCACATAAACGGCAGCATCGCGCATAGCTACAGAGCCATTGATGAAATAATATCGATTGGCCGTTTTCCAGTAAGGTAATATTCTGTTTACCGGTACGGAACCGGCAAATTCAGAAGCTTCGCGTATCATTTGTCTTTCATCCGGCAGGCGTGAGCGGACAAACCCTTCGGTATTTCCATATTCTTCCCAAAAAATGCTGTCATGGGTGTTGATGGTTACCATCGGGCTTTTTCGTCCCGGCAGATAGATTTTCAGCGTTGGGTAAACCTTCGTATCCAATGTGCCGTAATAAGTGTTCCATTCGGGGATGTAACTGAGAACCCGTGTCGATTTCATCTGCAGGTTTTCCAGTGAGATGATGCAATCCACGTCCAGAAACTGTGCCAAGGTCTGAACTTCCTCTTGGCTGAGAGTCGATTCACGGGGTGTGAAATCACGTGCACGCAGGGCCGAATCGCAGATTACGACTTCATTGAAATAGTTCTGTTCGGCAATAGCTTTGGCCAATGCTTCGGTAGTGAGTGCGGGTTGTCCCTCGTGATAGGCTACTGCACGGCTGAGTTCATTCTTATTTTTTATTGTATTATCCTTGGGTGGTAAGGTGTTATCCGGAGTGTCGCTCACATTGTTTACGACTGCCACTCGTTTCAGTTCGTTAGGAAAACTGATCTCTGCGGGAAGCATATAATCGATGGAAAGTTGCTCAACAGTCTGGCAGGAACTGAAAGACGCGAGGAGCAATACGAACAGTATATACGGATATTTTGTCATAGCCTGTTTTTTTACTTTTCTAAAAGAACAAAAATACGATTTTGGTTGAATATAGAAAAGCCTCGAACAGTTTTTAACCGTTCGAGGCTTTTATTAAGGAGTTGTAAGTTCTTTGTTACTTAACTGTTCCGTCCGTGGCAGTTTTTGTACTTCTTTCCACTTCCGCACGGACAAGGATCATTGCGCCCCACTGTCTTTTCAGCGCGGATCGGTTCGCGTTTTACGGCTTCGCGAGTATCCTGCTGGGCAGCGGCCTGCTGATTCGGATCATTCAGGTCTTGTTTTTGTTCGCGATATTTGCTCATGTCCTGGCGTTGCTCAGGAGCTGCCTGACGTACTTCTACGCGTCTGGCTGCTTCTTGCTGTTCCTCTGTAGGCTCGGCTACGGGAATCTGACCGCGCATCAGGATAGACACTGTCTGGTTATTGATCTTGTTTACCATGTTGTCAAACAGAGTCACAGATTCCAGTTTGTAGATCAACAGCGGGTCTTTCTGTTCATAACTTGCGTTCTGCACCGAGTGTTTCAGTTCATCCAGTTCGCGTAAATTTTCTTTCCAGGATTCGTCAATGACATGAAGAAGAATTGATTTTTCAAATGATTTCACTACTTCTTTCGATTCACTTTCGTAAGCCGCTTTCAGGTTACAAGAGATGTTGTACATGCGTTTTCCGTCTGTAATCGGAATCAGGATGTTTTCGTACATGTGCCCTTGATTTTCGTACACCTGTTTGATGACAGGGTTGGCTATTTGTGCCAGACGTTCTGTCTTGCGCTTGAAGTTAGCCATTGCCACATCGAATGTTTTGTCTGCCAGCTTGTCCTTTTTCTCGTTGCGGAACTCCTCTTCAGTGAAAGGAGCCTCCATTGCGAGTGTTTGGAGCAAGTCCAGTTTACATTCTTCGTAGTCTGCATTGTTTTCGATTGCGGCCGCGCAACGGTCCCAGATCATATTGACGATATCCATTCCGATACGCTCACCCATAAGGGCGTGGCGGCGTTTGGTGTAAACCACCGTACGCTGTTTGTTCATCACATCGTCATATTCCAACAGACGTTTACGGATACCGAAGTTGTTTTCTTCTACTTTCTTCTGTGCACGTTCGATAGAGTTTGAAATCATTTTATGTTCGATCATTTCACCTTCCTGGAATCCCAGTTTATCCATCACGCTGGCGATGCGGTCAGAAGAGAAGAGACGCATCAGGTCATCTTCCAGTGAAACGAAGAATACAGATGAACCCGGGTCACCCTGACGTCCTGCACGGCCACGCAACTGACGGTCTACACGACGTGACTCGTGACGTTCGGTACCGATGATTGCCAAACCGCCTGCCGCTTTTACTTCAGGGCTCAGCTTGATGTCCGTTCCACGGCCCGCCATGTTGGTAGCAATAGTAACTGTACCGCTCAAACCGGCCTTGGCAACAATGTCTGCTTCCTTCTGGTGCAGTTTCGCATTCAGTACGTTGTGTTCGATCTTGCGCATTGTCAGCATTTTGCTCAGCATCTCGGAAATTTCTACCGAAGTAGTACCCACCAATACCGGGCGTCCTGCTTGAACCAACTGTTCAATCTCTTCGATTACGGCTTTATATTTTTCACGTTTCGTTTTGTAAACGCGGTCGTTCATATCCTTACGGGCTATCGGGCGGTTGGTCGGAATCACTACTACATCCAGTTTGTAGATGTCCCACAACTCACCGGCTTCTGTTTCGGCCGTACCGGTCATACCCGAGAGTTTGTGGTACATGCGGAAGTAGTTCTGCAGCGTGATGGTAGCAAATGTCTGTGTGGCAGCTTCCACTTTCACACCTTCTTTGGCTTCGATGGCCTGGTGCAGTCCGTCCGAGTAACGGCGGCCTTCCATGATACGTCCTGTTTGCTCGTCAACAATCTTCACCTGTCCGTCGATCACTACATATTCATCGTCTTTCTCAAACATGGTATATGCCTTCAACAACTGGTTGATGGTGTGTACGCGTTCTGACTTGATGGCATAATTGGTCAATAAGGCATCTTTCTTTTCAAGCTTTTGTTCGTCGCTCAATCCATGTTCATTTTCCAGTTCGGAAAGTTGGGCGGCAATGTCCGGCAAAACGAATAGAGTCGGATCTTCCGAGTTGCCTGTGATCAGATCAACACCTTTGTCTGTCAGGTCTACGCTGTTCAGCTTTTCATCAATAACGAAGTACAATGGATCTGTTGCTTCGTGCATGCGCTTGTTGTTTTGTTCCATATAGACCTCTTCCGTCTTCAGCATACCGGCTTTGATACCCTGTTCACTGAGGAATTTAATCAACGCCTTGTTTTTAGGCAGTGCCTTGTGGCTGCGGAACAACGCAAGGAATCCTTCTTCCACCTCTTTCTTATCGTCCGAGTTGATAAGTTTCTTGGCTTCTGAGAGGTATTTGGTTGCTAATACTTTTTGTGCTTCCACGAGTCGCTCTACCAATGGGCGGAGTTGATCAAAAAGTTGGTCTTCGCCTTTAGGCACCGGACCGGAGATAATCAACGGAGTACGGGCATCATCGATCAATACTGAGTCCACCTCGTCGACGATAGCATAATTGTGCTGGCGCTGTACCAGGTCCTTCGGGCTGATGGCCATGTTATCACGCAAGTAGTCGAAACCGAATTCATTGTTCGTTCCGAATGTGATATCTGCCAGATAGGCCTGGCGGCGTGCGTCGGAATTAGGCTGATGACGGTCGATGCAGTCTACGCTGAGTCCGTGGAACATGTAAAGCGGTCCCATCCATTCGGAGTCACGTTTTGCCAGGTAGTCGTTCACGGTTACTACGTGTACGCCGTTTCCGGTCAGTGCATTCAGGAATACGGGGAGGGTAGCCACCAAGGTTTTACCTTCACCTGTTGCCATTTCGGCAATTTTACCTTTGTGCAGTACCACGCCACCGAACAACTGTACGTCATAGTGAACCATGTTCCACACCGTGTCGTTGCCGCCGGCGTTCCAATGGTTTTGCCAGATGGCTTTGTCACCTTCGATGCGGACAAAGTCCTTAGTTGCTGCCAATGTGCGGTCAAAGTCAGTGGCCGTCACCACTATTTCTTCGTTTTCAGAAAAACGCTTGGCCGATTCTTTTACAATAGAGAAAGCAACCGGTAATACTTCATCGAGTGCTTTTTCATATATTTCCAATATTTCTTTTTCGATTTTGTCGATCTGAGCAAATACCTCTTCGCGGTCTTCCAGCTCTACATTTTCGATGCCGGCTCTGAGTTCATCGGCCTTGGCGCGTTCTTTACTTGCCGAGTTACGGATGTATTCTTTAAGTTCCTCTGTTTTTGCACGGAGGCCGTCATTGTCAAGCTTAGCAACCTCCGGGTAAGCGGCTTTGATCTTGTCTACCCAGGGTTGGATTTCTTTCATGTCTCGTGTGGATTTGTTTCCGAAAATCGAGCTTAAAAATTCATTAAATCCCATTATCTATTATTTATGTTTATTATTTACTAAATTGATTTAATTGCGCAAAGTTACATTAAAATGCTGATTTATTTGCGCTTTGCACCTTGTTTTTTGTGCGGAAAGTATTACCGGATGTCGGTAATCGGAGTTGCCGAACAGGCATTGGGAGATCGTATTCTCAATATGTGAGCTACGGTGGGAGCTATGTGGTCAATGGTTACGGGCGTGTTGATTACGGCTGGTTTTACGCCGCTGCCCATAAAAATAAGGGGAGACGGAATATGCGCTTTCCGCACCACCTTATGGTCGGATGTATTTTCGTTAACGATGCTCCAGCCCGGCAATACATCGATCAGCAGGTCGCCCGAGCGTTTACGGTGGAAACTGTTGCGTATCATCGAGATGTCCGGTGTCCAGGACCCCAATAACAGGCGTTTGCCGGAGTATACTTCATTCACTCCGCTGAACTGGATCAGAAATTCGGCGGCTTTTTCCTGTATATCCGCCAGATTCAGTTGTTTTTCTTCGATCAGTTTGTGATTCAGATAAATCTGCTGATCGTAGTATGCTTCCACATACTGTCCCTGCCCGTAGGTAGCCATCAGATACATGTTCAGCAAGGCTGCGCAGCGGTTCAGGTGAAATTCGCCGGTCGGAACCCGGTAGAGTCCCAGGTCGGGTGATTCGGTGTCGGTATATCCGGTGGAGGTAATAAAGAAAACAACATTCTGCAGACCCACTTTCTTGTCAATGATGTCCAATAAAGAGGCGATGCTCCGATCGAGTCGTACGTATGTATCCTGCATCTCCATGGCACATTCCTGTACGCTCTTATGGGCGTAGTTGCCTGCATAGTAGGTCAGTGCCAGCATGTCGGGGACATGATCTTTGCCCATTGTGCTCTTATCCAGCAGTTCTTCTGTCAGCGTATTGATTTCATCGTTGATAAAAGGGCTTGTAATCAGTCGTTTGTATTTATTGACACGATCGTCGTCAAATTTGTATTTAAAAGCAGCATCTCTCCATTCGGGAAGGAAACTGTAGCTTTGTACCGGATGGACAGGAGTCCATGTCATATCGGCAATGCGGAAGTCGATGGCATTCCGGTCGTTATACTGGCTTACCCACCATGGAAACTCGCTATAATAGGTCGTTCCACACCATTTTCCGGTTGTGTTGTTGAGCCAGAATGCGCCATTTCCGGCATGTCCTGCTGCAAGAATGGCAGCGTCGCGGAATGGAGCGATGGCATATACCAATCCCTCGTTACGGGTGGCTATCTTCAGCTCATCGGCTATCGTAGAGGTCAGGAGATGGGAAGGCGAAGAGCTTTCGTTTGTATAATTGCCCATGAAAGCGGGGTCGTCGACGCAACTCACAGTGCGCAGTGTCGATACATCCATCCATCGTTTGCCGATAATGCCGTTGACCGAAGGAGTGGTGCCTGTATAAATAGCGGCTATGGCTGATGCGCGGTCCGTGCCGCTGAAAGTATATTCGGCATTCCGGAACACACGTCCTTCTTTCCAGAGCCTTCTGAATCCCCTGTCTCCATACAGTGTTGAAAAAGCTTCGAGGTAGTCCGTACGTAACTGGTCTATGGTGAGACCTACCACTAATTTCGGGGTAGATGGAAGTGGCTGGGCTTGCAGTCCGGTAAAGGTAAGTACGGTCAGTATGGAGGTTAATAGTCCTTTCATTTAGCTTTTTTGTATGTCAGAATAAGATTGCTTGCAGAACGTATCAGCAAACAGAGTGCCAAAGGTAATACTGCTAAGTCGAAATTTTGTGGTATTACCGGAAAAAGCACTATAAAAAATGTTAAAACAATGCAGTTCAGCAGATGATACCTGCTTTTGCGTCGCTTTCGTTCATCGTTTATAAAGAAAGGGAGGCAGAGCAGATGCCCCGGATGGAAGACAAACAGCAAGTAATTGGAGCCTACCGTGGGGTGTTCGGAGAAAAGAGCAAGGAAAGCGATGATGCATCCTGCGATGCCCGCAGCCGCAAACACTGCGATATCCAGTCCCCAAAGACTCTTTTTCTTGCGTAGACCATAGGCGGTAGCCATTCCGATTGCGATAAACACAAGAAGGGACAATCGGATGGGGGTTAGCATATTCCAGATATCATTTTCTGCGGAGCCGGATACATCCGGTTCACAGTCAATAATTTTTTTTGTGGTGGTCACTAATGGTCTGTTTTCGGATGCGTTAACGATGCGTGCTTTGTCAAAAGCATCCATCAGATAGAATGGTGAGAACATCATTTGTCTTTCGCTGATGGGGCGGTCGGCCTGGCTGCCGATGCAGAAATCGATTCCGAATTGTGCCCAGGGATGTCCTTTCGTGTATTGGTGGACAATATCCCGATAAGATTTAGTCTCGTTATTTTCAGTATATGTATTGCTGAAGAGCAGTTGGCTGCCACTTTTTTGCAGACTCTCTTCCACTTTGTCTCGTGGTCGGGTAGCACAGTTATCGTAGAAAAAATTATAGCGATATATCCGGTTTTCCGGGCGGTAATTTTCTTCCAGAAGGGTGATTAACTGTTGTTGTTCTTCGGCTGTCAGATTGAGCGTCTGCTGCCATACACTGCGTCCGAAGTATTCATATTCGACGGCGAAATGGCGGTAATCTTCCACTCCCAACCGGTAGTCGGCATTGCCGAGTGCAAAACGTAGCGTAAAGTTAGGAGTGTTGAAACTGAACAAGCCATAATTGTATACCCGGTCGATGCCTCGTGCCGGTTCTTCGTAACGGATAGCCGTGTGCCCGAAGAGCGAATAGATTTCTTCACCCGGAGCGCATGTCAACAGGCTGATCCGGATGGAATCAGCGGTGGACGGACTTTCCGTTCCCCATGTCAGAATCGGGAAGATTGAAAAAACAATCAGGAGTAAATGTCGCAACTTTGAGTTCATGTGGCAAAGATACTGCTTTTGTGGGAATAAAATGGCCGGTTCAATGAATTTATTTGTCTCTTTTCGTCAATCGCGGGGCAATTTGTTCCTGAGCGCAGGGGTTGTGCTTCCCCGAGCGTCGGGCTGCAGGCCTTCGGCTGCCGGGCTGCGGTTTGTGAATAGCCGGACTTCGTCCTGTTGATCGCTGGACTTCGATTTGTTCGTGACGCGTTTCCTCGGGGTGCGTTTTGGGGAGACTGTCGTCAGCGGCAGCAACAGTTTTTTGAGCTTCCGTCCATTCTTCTTGTTATATTCTGTTTTGTTTTGTATTGTAGGCTATTGGGGGATATTCTGTTTTTTTGTCTCTATATGCTTATTAATCAGTAATGAAAACTCGTTGCTTGTTTTTGGATTTTCTGCTTGTTTTTGTTTATGCCTTCCGGCTCTCTTTTCCGCACTTTTCCAGCGAAGATTCCGGGAGAGGAAAGTAGTTTTACCGAATCGGCTGTCGGGACGTTTTTTTTATTTTTCTCTCTATGCCGCTGCTTTTTTATTCGCTATTTCGGTATTTGAATAAATTTTATCTCTTATCTTTGCGCCCTCAAACAGAGAGAAAGTGAACTTAATTATCGATATTGGAAATACAGTAGCCAAAGTAGCGCTTTTCGACCGGACTTCTATGGTAGAAGTTGTTTACGACTCTAATCAGTCCCTGGATTCCTTGGAGGCTGTTTGTAATAAGTATGATGTTCGGAAAGCAATTGTTGCTACGGTTATAGACTTAAACGAGTGTGTGCTGGCTCAGTTGAACAAGCTTCCTGTCCCCGTCTTATGGTTAGACAGCCATACGCCGCTTCCGGTAATAAACTTGTATGAAACCCCCGAAACTCTCGGTTATGACCGGATGGCTGCCGTGGTGGCGGCCCATGATCAGTTTCCGGGTAAAGACATTTTGGTGATTGATGCGGGTACTTGTATCACTTACGAATTTGTTGATTCTTTGGGACAGTATCATGGGGGCAATATTTCGCCCGGACTCTGGATGCGGCTGAAAGCACTCCATCAATTTACCGGACGTTTGCCGTTGGTTCATGCCGAAGGACGCATGCCGGATATGGGAAAAGATACTGAAACTGCTATTCGTGCAGGTGTAAAGAAAGGGATAGAATACGAAATTACAGGGTATATTACGGCTATGAAGCATAAATATCCTGAACTTTTGGTTTTTTTAACGGGCGGAGATGATTTTTCTTTTGATACGAAATTAAAAAGTGTCATCTTTGCAGATAGATTTTTAGTGTTGAAAGGATTAAATAGAATATTAAACTATAATAATGGTAGGATATAAACAGACACTTTGTGCGCTTCTGCTCACGATATTATTACCCGGAGTGGCAATCGCTCAAAATAATACAAACTCTCCTTATACACGATATGGCTATGGTCAGTTGGCTGATCAGTCATTTGCAAACAGTAAAGCAATGGGAGGGATCGCTTACGGATTGCGCGATGGATCACATATCAATCCGTTGAATCCTGCTTCTTATACGGCTATTGATTCGTTGACCTTTCTTTTTGACGGAGGGTTTTCGATGCAAAATACAAACTTTAGTAGTGAAGGCACCAAGTTGAATGCGAAAAATTCAAGTTTTGACTACATAGCGATGCAGTTTCGTCTACACCAGCGCGTGGCCATGAGTATCGGTCTGCTGCCCTACTCGAGTGTAGGCTATAATATGGCCAAGGCGAACAACGACGTTGCGTCGGAAGAAGCGCGGAGCGTCACTTCATTTGCCGGAGACGGAGGCTTGCATCAGCTTTATGTAGGTCTGGGAGTAAAGGTGCTGAAAAACCTTTCAGTCGGTGCCAACGTATCGTACTTCTGGGGGGAGATCACGCGTCAGGCGCGTATTACTTTTCCTTATAATGACAACGCTTTCGCTTTTCAGCATGTAGACTATTTGTCCGTGCGCGATTATAAGCTGGACTTCGGCGCGCAATACACACAGCAGCTGGGTAGGAAGCATGCGGTTACATTAGGTGTAGTGTTCTCGCCTAAAAAAGATTTGCATAACGAAGCTTATGTACAAAGATCGACGCTTACGAACTCCAACAGCACGCAGGCCGTCACTACGAATACGGTCGATACGGTGGCTACCTTTGGAATGCCCAATAGCTTTGGGGTGGGACTTACGTATGAGTATGACAAACGTCTGATCGTGGGAGCTGATTTTAATTTGCAGAAGTGGGGCGACGTGACCTATATGAATCAGCCGAATGCTTTTTGTGATGCGATGAAAATTTCAGTGGGTGCCGAGTATATGCCGAGTCGTTTCTCGCGTAGTTATCTGGCGCATATCAAATACCGCGTCGGAGGATATTATTCGGAACCTTATTATAAAATAGGAGGGGAGAGAGCCTCTCGTGAGTATGGGGTAACGGCCGGTTTGGGATTACCTCTTCCGGGTTCACGCTCGCTAATCAACGTTTCGGCTCAATATATTAAAGTGCATGGTCTGAAAGCCGGTATGGTAGATGAAAATACATTGCGTTTGAGCATCGGAATCACGTTCAATGAAGGCTGGTTCTTCAAACGTAAAGTTAAATAATAGAGAGAATAGACGGTATTATATAACAACTAAAATTTAGATACAATGAAAATTAAAACGCTTGTGGCTGTGTTGTTTCTTTCGGCGGGAGCAACAACTGTGGTAGCACAGGACGACGCTAATTGTAATTCGAACAGTAGTATTTCTCACGAAGCAGTGAAAGCTGGTAACTTTAAAGATGCTTATACTCCGTGGAAAGCTGTTTTGGAGAACTGCCCGACTCTTCGTTTCTATACCTTCACAGACGGTTATAAAATTCTGAAAGGGTTGCTGGGGCAGATCAAAGACAGAAACTCTGCAGAATACAAAAAGTATTTTGATGAGTTGATGAATACGCACGATTTGCGTATGAAGTATACTCAGGAATTCTTGGGAAAAGGTGTAAAAGTATCGTCGGAAGATGAAGCACTGGGCATTAAAGCTGTCGATTATATTGCATTTGCTCCGAAGGTGGATGTAAATCAAGCTTATGATTGGTTGAAAAAATCGGTGGACGCTGCGAAAGCTGAGTCTGCAGCTGCTACATTGTTCTACTTCTTGCAGATGTCTCACGATAAACTGAAGGAAGATCCGGCTCACAAAGAGCAGTTTATTCAGGACTATCTGGCTGCATCCGAATATGCAGACGATGCCATAGCTGCTGCTGATAAAGAGAGTGTGAAGAAAGCTTTCGGAGGTATCAAAGATAATCTGGTAGCTCTGTTCATTAACAGCGGTACTGCCGATTGCGAATCACTGCAAGGTATCTATGGACCTAAAGTAGAAGCCAATCAGACTGATTTGAATTATTTGAAGAAAGTCATCAGCATTATGAAGATGATGAAGTGTACGGATAGCGACGCTTATCAGCAGGCTTCATTCTATGTATACAAGATTGAGCCTTCGGCTGAGGCTGCTACCGGATGTGCATACCAGGCCTATAAGAAAGGGGATATCGATGGTTCTGTGAAGTTCTTTGACGAAGCGATCAACCTCGAGACAGACAATGCAAAGAAAGCAGAAAAGGCTTATGCTGCTGCCAGTGTTTTGACTACTGCCAAGAAATTGTCTCAGGCAAGATCTTATGCTCAGAAAGCAATCAGCTTCAATGAAAACTATGGTGCTCCTTATATCCTTATCGCCAACTTGTATGCTATGAGTCCTAACTGGAGTGATGAATCGGCTTTGAACAAGTGTACTTATTTTGCTGTTATCGACAAATTGCAGAAAGCTAAATCTGTAGATCCGAGTGTAACAGAAGAAGTTAACAAAATGATCAGCAGATATTCCGCTTATACTCCGCAGGCTAAAGACTTGTTTATGTTGGGCTACAAAGCCGGCGACCGCATCACTATCGGTGGTTGGATTGGAGAGTCTACAACGATCAGATAAATCTATGTTGCGACAACAAAGTAACAGTTTATTAAATAAAAGTTTGAGCATAACAATTGTCTTCGGGGCAATTGTTATGCTTCTTTTATTTTCTTCCTGTGGCGGGAGAAATAAGGCGATGGCCGATGCCATTACCGAGCGGGATTCACTGCCTGTTATGGATACACGGGGGGTAACGACCCTTATATCCGATTCCGGTGTCACACGTTACCGGGTCAACACTGAAGAATGGTTGATCTTTGATAAGAAGAAACCCTCGTATTGGGCTTTTGAGAAGGGCATTTATCTGGAACAGTTCGATTCACTCTTTCATATAGATGCGAGTATAAAGGCGGATACGGCTTATTATTATGATCGTGACCGGCTTTGGAAACTTATTGGAAATGTAGATATTAAGAGTCTGAAGGGCGATCATGTGACCACCGAGTTGTTATATTGGAATGAAGCCACCAAGAAAGTGTATACCGATAAGTTTGTCCGGATGGAAAAACCGGATCAGATTATGACCGGATATGGCTTTGAGTCAGACGATCAGTTTATGAAGCCGGTTGTTCATAACATATCCGGTATAGTATATATCGATGAAGATGCCGAAAAGGCAAAAACAGATTCTGTAAACTAACTATGAGCATCATTATTTACCTGTTGATTACGATGGCATTTTCTGCTTTCTTTTCGGGAATGGAGATTGCTTTTGTTTCGGTAGACAAACTTCGTTTTGAAATGGACCGGAAAGGAGGGGTATCATCGCGTATCCTTTCGCTATTCTTCCGGAATCCCAATGATTTTATTTCGACCATGCTGGTTGGGAATAACATCGCTCTGGTTATCTATGGTATATTGATGGCACAGATTATCGGCGACAATTTGCTGGCCGGATGGATCACCAATCATTTTGTAATGGTATTGGTACAGACCGTGATCTCCACACTGATCATCTTGGTGACAGGAGAGTTTCTGCCCAAAACGCTTTTTAAGATCAATCCCAATCTGGCCCTGAATGTCTGTGCGGTTCCTCTTTTCATCTGTTATGTTGTTCTCTATCCTATATCTAAATTTTCGTCGGGAGTCTCTTACCTCTTTCTTCGCCTGTTTGGGATGAAAGTGAACAAGGAAGCCTCTGCGAAAGCCTTTGGTAAGGTAGATCTGGATTACTTTGTCCAGTCGAGTATAGACAATGCCGAAAGTGAGGAAACTCTGGACACGGAAGTGAAAATCTTTCAGAATGCACTCGACTTCTCGGCGGTCAAGATACGCGACTGCATCGTTCCACGGACAGAAGTGGTAGCAGTTGCGCTGGATACATCCCTTGAAGAACTTAAAGGCCGGTTTGTTGAGTCCGGTATATCAAAAATAATTGTCTATGATGGTAATATAGACAATGTGGTGGGATACATTCATTCGTCCGAAATGTTTCGTAGCCCGAAAGATTGGCGCGATCATGTGAAAGAAGTTCCCATTGTGCCTGAAACGATGGCGGCCCATAAACTGATGAAGCTGTTTATGCAACAGAAAAAGACCATTGCCGTGGTAGTGGATGAATTTGGAGGAACTTCGGGCATTGTCAGCCTTGAAGACCTTGTTGAAGAAATTTTCGGTGACATCGAAGACGAACACGACAACACTTCCTATATTTGTAAGCAGATCGGTGAGCATGAATACGTGCTTTCGGCCCGTTTGGAAATAGAAAAAGTAAACGAAACTTTTAATTTGGAGCTTCCCGAATCCGATGACTATCTAACGGTGGGAGGATTAATTTTGAATCAATACCAGAGCTTTCCGAAATTGCACGAATTGGTCTCTGTCGGTAAATATCAGTTTAAGATAATTAAGGTTACAGCAACGAAAATCGAACTTGTTCGACTGAAAGTAATGGAATAATGATCGATAGCTGTAATTTTTTAGCTAATAAATAGATGCATATTAGCATTTTTTGTATCTTCGTGCGCTAAAACCAAAGATGAAGAAAATAATAATAACAAATAAATCGTATTAATCAAAATGGCAACATTACAAAACATTAGATCCAAAGGACCCCTGTTGGTGATCGTTATTGGTTTGGCTTTGTTTGCTTTCATTGCGGGCGATGCCTGGAAAGTTCTCCAGCCACACCAATCGCATGATGTAGGCGAAGTCAATGGAGAAACTCTTTCTGCTCAGGACTACCAGAACATGGTAGAAGAATATACCGAGGTTATCAAGTTCTCAAGCGGAATGAGTTCATTGAATGATGAACAGACCAATCAGGTGAAAGACGAAGTATGGCGTAGCTATGTGAACAATAAACTGATTGAAAAAGAAGCGAAGAAGCTCGGTATTACTGTTTCGAAGGCTGAAATCCAATCAATCATTAACGAAGGTGTGAATCCGTTGCTGCAGCAGACTCCGTTCCGCAATCCTCAAACGGGCGCTTTCGATAAAGATATGTTGAAGAAATTCTTGGCTGACTACTCTAAAATGGACAAGACCAAGATGCCGTCTCAATATGTGGAATACTATGAAGGAATGCACAAACTTTGGTCATTTGTAGAAAAGACACTGATCCAGAGCCGTTTGGCGGAAAAATACCAGGCACTGGTGACTAAAGCTCTTTTCTCTAATCCGGTTGAAGCACAGGATGCATTCGACGCAAGAGTAAACCAGTCGGATGTTCTGTTGGCTGCTGTTCCTTATTCATCTATTGTAGACTCTACTATCACAGTGAAAGAGTCTGAACTGAAAGATCTCTATAACAAGAAGAAAGAACAGTTCAAACAATATGTCGAAACACGCAACATCAAATACATCGATGTACAGGTGACAGCCAGTGCAGAAGACAGAGCTGCTATCCAGCAGGAAGTGACTGATTATACAAACCAACTGGCTACTGCCAATGGTGATTATACTACTTTCATCCGTTCTACCGGATCGGAATATCCGTATGTTGATTTGTACTATACCAAGAAAGCTTTCCCGTCAGATGTAGTTGCACGCATGGATTCAGCTTCGATTGGACAAGTATATGGCCCTTACTACAATGCAGGCGACAATACTATCAATTCGTTCAAGGTGTTGTCTAAAGTGGCTGCTGCCGATTCTGTACAGTTCCGTCAGATTCAGGTTTACACAGAAGACGCTGCTAAAACAAAGGCTTTGGCTGACAGCATCTATACTGCTATTAAGGGTGGAGCCGACTTTACAGCTTTGGCTAAGAAGTACGGACAAACAGGTGAATCCAACTGGATTTCGTCTGCTAACTACGAAAATGCACAGGTTGATGGCGATAACTTGAAATTTATCAGCACTATCAACAATCTGGGAGTAAACGAACTCTCTAACGTAGCATTGGGACAAGGCAATATCATTTTGCAGGTGACTGATAAGAAAGCTGTGAAAGATAAATATAAAGTTGCCGTTATCAAGCGTGCGGTTGAGTTCAGCAAAGAAACTTATAATAAAGCTTATAATGAATTCAGCCAGTTTATTGCAGCTAATCCGACAGTAGACAAGGTTGCGGCCAATGCTGAAGAATCAGGCTATAAATTGCTTGAAAGAAATGATCTGTATAGCTCAGAACACGGAATCGGTGGTATCAGAGGGACTAAAGAAGCACTGAAATGGGCCTTTGCTGCAAAACCGGGTGAAGTTTCCGGCTTATATGAATGTGGCGAAAGCGACCGCATGTTGGTTGTTGGCCTGGTTAGCGTGATCGAAGAAGGTTATCGTCCTTTGGCCCAGGTTCAGGATCAGTTGAGAGCTGAAATCATTCGTGATAAGAAAGCTGAGAAGATCATGGCCGACATGAAGGCTGCCAATGCAACTACAATTGCCCAGTACACATCGATGGCCAATGCAGTAAGTGATTCTGTAAAACACGTAACATTTGCAGCGCCTGCTTATGTAGCCGCTTTGCGTAGTAGTGAGCCGCTGGTAGGCGCATACGCTTCGGTTTCGGATATCAATAAGCTGAGCGCTCCTATCAAGGGTAATGGCGGTGTGTTTGTGTTGCAGGTATATGCCAAAGATAAGCTGAACGAAACATTCGATGCCCAATCAGAAGAGGCTACATTGGAAAACATGCATGCCCGTCTGGCAAGTCGTTTTATGAACGATCTTTATCTGAAAGGCGATGTAAAAGATAAACGATACCTGTTCTTCTAAAAACGGATTTGTTTTTTAGATAATGTCGTTTTAATATACGAAAGGCTGTTCCGTGCGGAACAGCCTTTCTTTTTGCTATCTCTTTCCCTCTTCCCATTAACTTTTGTCCCTTCTCTTTTTTAAAATCGACTTTTATTCCTTACATTTGCATGAATAAATAAATATTTGTAGTAAATATGCCCAAATATCCGCTTTTAGGAATGACCCTTACCGAATTGCAATCTGTCACCAAAGATTTGGGGATGCCTGCTTTTGCAGCCAAACAGATCGCTTCCTGGTTATACGATAAAAAAGTGACTTCTATTGATGAAATGACCAATCTGTCGTTGAAGCATAGAGAGTTGCTCAAAGGAGAGTATGATTTGGGGATATCCGCGCCTGTTGATGAGATGCGTTCCGTAGATGGTACGGTGAAGTATCTTTATCGGGTGAGTGACAATCATTTTGTTGAAGCAGTGTATATTCCGGACGAGGATCGGGCGACATTGTGCGTGTCTTCTCAGGTAGGCTGTAAAATGAACTGTAAGTTCTGCATGACGGGTAAACAAGGATTTACCGCAAGTCTGACAGCCAATCAGATCTTGAATCAAATCGCAGCATTGCCGGAGCGGGATAAGTTGACTAATGTCGTGATGATGGGGATGGGCGAGCCTCTCGATAATTTGGATGAAGTATTAAAAGCGCTGCATATCCTGACTGCTTCGTATGGATACGGATGGAGCCCTAAGCGCATTACTTTGTCGTCTGTAGGATTGCGGAAAGGGCTTCAACGCTTTATTGAAGAAAGCGAATGCCATCTGGCTATCAGCCTGCATTCTCCTTTTCCTTCACAACGTTCTGAGCTGATGCCGGCCGAAAGGGCTTTCTCGATTAAAGAAATGGTCGATCTGTTAAAAAACTATGATTTTAGTAAACAGCGCAGACTTTCGTTTGAATACATTGTTTTTAAGGGCGTCAATGATTCGCTGATTTATGCTAAGGAGCTGTTGAAATTGCTGCGTGGGCTTGACTGCCGGGTGAACTTAATCCGGTTTCATGCCATTCCCGGGGTAGACCTCGAGGGTGCCGGTATGGAGACTATGACGTCATTTCGTGACTACCTGACCTCACATGGACTGTTCACTACCATTCGAGCTTCCCGGGGAGAAGATATTTTTGCCGCTTGCGGGATGTTATCGACGGCTAAACAGGAGGAGAGTAACAAGAATTAATATAAATTATCAGCACATTGGATGAAAGTATACGACCATTTCGTAGATTTGTGAAAACATTAAAATTGATGCATATGAAAAAGTACCTGTTTTACCTCAGTATGGCTCTTGTAGCAGTAGTGTTGTTTTCTTGTAAAAGCGGCAAGAAAAGTGTGTTTACTCCAACTTCCAGCGGACGTGCTTATGAAGTCCTCGTTGTGGTTGAGAAGCCTGTGTGGGAGCGTCCTGCCGGTAGAGCTTTGTACAATGTGCTCGATACAGATGTGCCCGGACTTCCGCAATCGGAACGTTCGTTCAGGATCATGTCTACTTCTCCCAAAGATTTTGATGCCATCCTGAAGTTGGTGCGCAACATTATTATCGTAGATATACAGGACATTTATACCCAACCTAAATTCAAGTATGCCAAGGATGTATATGCATCTCCCCAGATGATTTTGACTATCCAGGCTCCGGACGAGGCATCGTTTGAGAAGTTTGTCGAAGAGAACAAACAGCCGATTATAGACTTCTTTACCCGTGCCGAAATGAATCGTCAGATCTCTTTCCTGGAGAAAAATCATAATGACTATATTTCGACGAAAGTAGGTAGTATGTTCAACAGTGATATCTGGCTTCCGGCCGAACTGAGCAGTTCGAAGACAGGAGAAGACTTTTTCTGGGCAGGTACTAATGCCGCTACCGGAGACCAGAACTTTGTAATCTACTCTTACCCGTATACAGATAAGGATACCTTTACGAAAGAGTTCTTTATCCATAAGCGCGATTCAGTGATGAAGGCTAATATTCCGGGTGCCAAAGAGGGTATGTACATGGCGACTGATTCGTCTACCGTAGAGGTTCGTCCGATTGATATTCATGGAGATTACACAATGGAAGCACGCGGACTGTGGCGCATAAAGGGCGATTTCATGGGTGGCCCGTTTGTTTCACACACCCGTCTGGATAAAGCCAGCCACCGTATTATCACTACAGAAGTATTTATTTACTCACCCGATAAAATGAAACGTGACCTGATGCGCCGATTGGAAGCATCTCTGTATACTTTGCAACTTCCTACCGAGAAGGCGCAGGAACAGATTCCGATGGGCATAGAGCAGGAGGAGAAAACTAACAAATAACAAAATGGAAGATAACAAAATAAAAATTGGCATCACTCAGGGAGACATAAACGGGGTAGGATACGAAGTCATTTTAAAAACGTTTGCCGACCCCGTCATGTTGGAACTCTGTACACCGGTCATTTACGGCTCTCCGAAAGTGGCTGCATATCACCGCAAGTCGCTCGATTTGCCTACTAACTTCAGTATTGTCAATACCGCTGCAGAAGCTGCCCACAATCGCCTGAGCGTGGTCAACTGTACGGATGACGAGGTGAAAGTAGAGTTCTCAAAACCCGATCCGGAAGCCGGTAAAGCAGCTTTGGGAGCACTTGAGAAGGCGATAGAGGAGTTCAGGGAAGGCTTGATCGATGTCATAGTGACGGCTCCTATCAATAAGCATACGATTCAGTCCGAAGGATTTGCTTTTCCCGGACATACGGAATATATCGAACAACGTCTGGGGAATGGTTCAAAATCACTGATGATCCTGATGAAAGAGGATTTCCGGGTAGCTTTGGTGACAGGACATATTCCGGTCCGTGAGATAGCCTCTTCAATAACCAAGGAACTGATTCAGGAGAAACTTGCCATATTCAACCGGTCGTTGAAACAGGATTTCGGGATTGGTGCGCCGCGCATCGCAGTGTTGGCACTGAATCCGCATGCCGGAGACGACGGATTGCTCGGTACGGAAGAACAGGAAATCATTTCTCCTGCTATTCAGGAAATGGCTGCCAAGGGAATCTTGTGCTATGGTCCTTATCCGGCTGACGGATTTATGGGATCGGGCAATTTCACCCATTTTGACGGAGTACTGGCCATGTATCACGATCAGGGATTGGCTCCTTTCAAGGCATTGGCCATGGATGAAGGTGTGAACTACACGGCGGGTTTGCCGGTGATACGCACTTCTCCTGCGCATGGCACAGCCTATGATATTGCAGGAAAAGGCGTTGCTTGCGAAGATTCATTCCGTCAGGCTATTTATGTAGCGATCGACGTATTCCGTAACCGCCAACGTGAGAAGGAAGCACATGCCAATCCGTTACGTAAACAATATTACGAGAAACGAGACGACAGTGATAAACTGAAGCTCGATACAGTAGATGATGATATTTAATCAGGAAGGGAGTTTAGTGCGAATATGACAAAAGCGGAAATACAACAGGTAAAACTAAGGTTCGGTATTATTGGTAACACTGAAGCTTTGACGCGTGCGATAGATGTTGCCATACAGGTGGCACCTACCGATTTGTCCGTGCTAATAACCGGAGAGAGTGGTGTCGGTAAGGAAAGTTTTCCTCAGATCATTCACCAATACAGTCGCCGAAAGCATGGACAGTATATTGCTGTCAACTGTGGTGCTATTCCTGAAGGAACCATCGATTCGGAACTGTTCGGTCATGAAAAAGGGGCTTTTACGGGAGCCATCGGTGAGCGAAAGGGCTATTTTGGTGAAGCCGACGGCGGAACTATTTTTCTGGATGAAGTCGGAGAATTGCCTTTGCCCACGCAGGCACGTTTGCTTCGTGTACTCGAGAGTGGGGAGTTTATAAAAGTAGGCTCCTCCAAAGTACAGAAAACGGATGTCCGCATTGTGGCTGCTACCAATGTCAATTTGACCCAGGCTATTGCAGAGGGACGTTTCCGTGAGGATTTATACTATCGTCTCAACACGGTGCCCATCCAGATCCCTCCTTTGCGGGAGCGTGGAGAAGATGTGCTGTTACTGTTCCGTAAGTTTGCAAGTGACTTTGCAGAGAAGTATCGTATGCCCGCCATACAGCTGACCGAAGATGCCAAACGGGTTTTGCTGTCTTATTCCTGGCCGGGTAATGTGCGTCAGTTGAAGAATATCACGGAGCAAATCTCTATAATTGAGACCAATCGTGAGATTAATGCCCCTATCTTGCAATCTTATCTGCCTGCCCAGAGTACGCAGCGATTGCCTGCCCTGTTCGGTGTAAAGACAGGGAAGAGCTTCGAAAGTGAACGTGAAATCTTATATCAGGTCCTTTTTGACATGCGACAAGATGTGACCGAACTGAAAAAGCTTGTACACGAAATCATGTCCGAGCGCGGAGCGGTAACCTCCAATGTCGGTACGTTTTATACGCCGGCTCCGGTAGTAGCCCCTACACCCTCAGTGCCTGCCATCATTCATCCGGTCAAGCCCAATTGTTCCGATGACGATGACATACAAGATACCGAAGAGTATGTGGAAGAGTCGCTTTCGTTGGACGAAGTCGAGAAAGAAATGATACGCAAAGCCCTTGAAAAGCATCATGGCAAGCGAAAAAGCGCGGCAAAGGATCTTAATATATCCGAGCGTACCCTTTACCGAAAAATAAAAGAATATGGATTGGAATAAAAAGATAATGCGAATTTCACTGCTAGTTTTCACACTGGTAGTAGGAATTTCGTGTACTGTTTCTTATAAGTTTAATGGTGGTAATATCAATTACGATAAGGTAAAGACTATCTCTATTGCCGACTTTCCTATTAAGTCGGACTATGTTTATGCACCGTTAGGCACTAAGTTCAACGAGGACCTGAAAGACATTTTCCTTCGTCAGACCCGTCTGAAACTGGTGAATAATAATGCCGACCTCGAGATTGATGGAGAGATTACCGGATATAACCAGTATAACCAGGCTGTTTCGGCCGACGGATACTCTTCTGAAACCAAGCTGACCATTACAGTGAATGTTCGTTTTGTGAACAATACGAATCATGAACAGGACTTCGAGCAACAGTTCTCGGCCTTCCGTGTCTATGATTCGAGGGAGTTGCTGACAGCCGTTCAGGACGGACTGATTGCGGAGATGACCAAAGAGATTACAGATCAAATATTTAACGCAACGGTAGCAAACTGGTAATTAGAATGATTTCTGCTAACTTACAACAATGGATTCAGCATCCGGAAACGCTGAATAAAGATACTTTGTACGAGTTGCGAACGCTTGTCACACGCTATCCTTATTTTCAGTCACTGCGATTACTTTATCTTAAAAATCTATATTTGTTGCACGATATCTCTTTCGGTGCCGAGCTTCGTAAAGCCATATTGCATGTGGCTGATCGCCGGAAGCTGTTTTATCTGATTGAGGGTGAACGATATATTTTGAAACCTCGGAAAAAGAACGCACTTCCCGAAACAGAAGTTTTAGAGGAAGAGCCCAGCCTCGATCGTACGCTTTCCCTAATCGATGCTTTTCTGGCCACCGTGCCCGAAGAGGTTTCAGCCCAGACAAGCCTGGACTATGCAACGGACTATACCACCTATTTGCTGCAAGAAGACGATACACCGGAACTGGAAGAAACTCCCAAACTTCGCGGTCATGAATTGATTGACGGCTTTATCGAAAGAAGTGAAGAAGAAACATCCATCCGTTTGCAACCGGCAGATGAAAATAAAGCTATCTCCGAAGAGGAAGAGAGCGAGACGCATCATGAAGAAGATGAAGATGATAGCTGTTTCACCGAAACATTGGCCAAAATATACGTCAAACAGCATCGATATTCCAAGGCACTTGAAATTATTAAAAAATTAAGTTTGAAATATCCAAAAAAAAATGCTTACTTTGCAGACCAAATCAGATTTTTAGAGAAATTGATTATTAACGCTAAATCAAAATAACAAAATGTACTTATTATTAGTTATCTTAATGGTTATTGCAGCCATACTGATGTGCTTCATTGTGTTGATTCAGAACTCAAAAGGCGGTGGTCTTGCTTCAGGGTTCTCATCATCTAACCAGATTATGGGTGTACGCAAAACTACAGACTTTCTGGAAAAAGCAACTTGGGGCTTAGCTGCATTTATGGTTGTGATGAGCATTGCTACTGCGTATGTCGTTCCGACTTCTTCTTCTAAAACACAAGATGTCATTATGGAACAGGCACAGCAGGAAGAGCAGACCAACCCTTATAACCTGCCCGTAGGTACTACTGCACCGAAGACAGACGCTGCTGCTCCGGTTGAAGCACCTGCCACAGAAACTCCGGCTACTCCGGCAAACTAACAACAGATTCTTTTTAAGAAACGATAAGCGAAGCTGCAATTTCAAACCGAAACTTGCAGCTTCGCTTATTTTTTGCCGTAAAATGCATCTTTTTGTTAGGCATACAAGGCAGATTTAGTTACCTTTGTTCGCAATAACACTTTTACTAATTTCTGAGTTTAAATATTACAATGACAGAACAATTGAAAAACAAATTGAGTGACTCCAAAACACTTCGTTGGAGTGTGCTCGCTCTGGTCGCGTTTACTATGCTTTGCGGCTATTTCCTCACCGATGTAATGTCCCCTTTAAAGCCTATGCTCGAGAAAGAGCTTCTCTGGGATAGTTTGGACTACGGATTCTTTACCAGTGCTTACGGATGGTTCAATGTATTCCTACTCATGTTGATTTTCGGTGGTATTATTCTCGATAAGATGGGAGTTCGTTTCACCGGTATGGGAGCTTGTATACTGATGGTGTTGGGTTGTGGACTAAAATATTATGCTATCTCTACTACTTTTCCTGAGGGAGCTTTGATTATGGGTTTCAAGACTCAGGTCTTTCTGGCGGCTTTAGGATACGCTATCTTTGGTGTCGGCGTAGAGATCGCCGGTATCACTGTCTCTAAGATTATCGTGAAATGGTTTAAAGGTAAAGAGATGGCTTTGGCTATGGGACTTGAGATGGCAACCGCACGTATCGGTACCACTTTGGCTATGGTGCTTACCGTTCCCATTGCCGATTATTTCGGCTATACGGATGAAAGCGGCAGTTTCCATACCAATATTCCGATGCCTATTTTGTTGTGCCTGATCATGCTGTGCATCGGTACTATCGCCTTTTTCATTTATACCTTTTATGATAAGAAACTTGACGCTTCTTTAGATGCTCAGGGAGAAGAACCGGAAGAACCGTTCCGTATGAAGGACGTTATGCTGATTGTCACCAATAAAGGCTTCTGGCTGATTGCTTTATTGTGTGTACTATTCTATTCTGCTGTTTTCCCCTTTATTAAATATGCAACCGACTTGATGGTGCAGAAGTATAACGTAGACCCTAAGCTGGCCGGAAATATTCCGGGATTACTACCGATAGGTACCATCTTCCTGACTCCGTTGTTTGGTACTCTTTATGACCGTATCGGTAAGGGAGCGACGTTGATGATTATCGGTGCCGTCATGCTGATTGGTGTGCATACTTTGTTTGCGCTTCCCATTCTGAACGTATGGTGGTTTGCCACTGTGATTATGATTGTTCTGGGTATTGCTTTTTCACTGGTGCCTTCGGCCATGTGGCCTTCTGTTCCGAAAATTATTCCGGAGAAACAACTGGGTACTGCCTATGCTTTGATTTTCTGGGTGCAGAACTGGGGATTGATGGGGGTACCTCTGTTGATCGGATGGGTGTTGAATACCTATTGCAAAGGTCCTGTTGTGGATGGAGCGCAGACTTATGACTATACTTTGCCTATGGCTATCTTTGCTTGTTTCGGTGTTTTGGCTCTGATTGTAGCTTTAATGTTGAAAGCGGAAGACAAGAAGAAGGGATACGGACTGCAGGAAGCAAATATCAAAAAATAACAGTATATGGCAGACGTGAAAGAGAAAATAAATCTTCTGGATGTAATTCCTTTCCGTAGTGAAAATATTACGGCCGAAAAGGGAAGCGATGGTACCGTTACCATTGCTTTCCCCCGGTTTAAATACGAGTGGATGCGGCGATTCTTGTTGCCTAAAGGAATGTCTGCGGATATTCATGTCCGGCTGGAAGATCATGGCACTGCCGTATGGGAGTTGATTGACGGAAAGAGAACCGTTCGCCGGATTATTGAAGAACTGGCAGAACACTTCAATTACGAAGAAAATTACGAATCACGTATTACGGCTTATATCACTCAGTTGCAGAAAGACGGATTTGTGAAATTAGTGATTGAGAACTGATTGCATTACGATATACTATCGGAATATAATAAAGAGGCTCCGGTTGATTTAAAAATGAAGTGCACCCTAAAAGTTAAACATGAACTTTTGGGGTGCACTTCATTTAAGATCGGCCGGAGTTTTTGATTATGCTTTATTCTCCTTCTTCTCTATCTACCTTGATCAAGCCTCCTGTATCCGGGTTGAAAGTAACCTGAACAGTCGATTTCTTATTGAAAAGCGCCGGAGCCAGATATTCGATGGTACCGAATTGTGTGACAGGAAGTTCTCCGTTAAACCATTGCTTTTTCCCCTCCGTTAGTGTTACTTGTGCTTTGCCGGGCACATTATAGGCAATGCCGTCCACCTTCTTTTTGCCATCGTCTTCCGGTACGTTGACGGTTTTCAGATTCTTCAGCGTGATATAAACCGGCTCTCCTGCAAGATCGTTATTGGCAACTATGCCCAGCTTCTTCGAAAAGCGGAAAGCTACTTCGTTGTCCATTTCCTTATCCGGAGTGAGGCGGATGTTGAATATCTTTTCGTCTTTATTCAAGGTACCCGAGAACATTTCGGTCATGGCAGCCTCTTGCTCTTCCAGGTTGGCGAGCATAATCTTCAGTTGCTCCCCATCTTTGGGCATGTTGTCTGCCTGTCCGCGTACCAGGGCATTTTTACTTTCACGAATGTTATAAATCTCTTTGGCAACCAACTCCGCCATTTTAGCCGTAGAACCTGCCATCAGAATCTCTTCGGTCAGAAAATCACGTGGATTTATCTTCTTTTTCTGTGTCGTGGCGGGTTGCATCGGAGCCGACTTTTTAGGAGATAGCGGTACGTTGATTGATTTTACGATACCATCTTCGGTCAATTCTATTAACGGAGCTACAGTTTTATCTTTCAGCTTAACAAAATAGGTATGTTCGCTATCGGGGATACCGATAGATTTTGCTTTGACGCTGACCAGTTCCCAATATTCCTGAGGCTCACCCGACACATCGGTCAACCGGAGATAACGGTCGGCATACTTGCTGAATTCTCCCGGAGTATATGTCACTTTATTGACTTTGACTTCAATATTGATTGCTGTTTTAGGAAGTGCATAGGTTACTCCGTAATCTTTTCCCCGGGTAACTCCCGCTGTAACTTCGGTCTGGGCATAAGCCGAGGTAGAGAGTAACAGCCCTGTCAGTATAATTAGCTTTTTCATTTCCGGTTTATTTTAACTGGTTTAAAAAACAAAGTTAATGAAGTTATTTGGAAAATCATAAGTTGTTAACTTTTATTCGCTTACCAGACGCCAGGCCAATGGCAGATTGCTGATAATGTCTCCTGCCGTCATGCTGATAACGCCTTGCTTTTTGCGTGCGAAATCACCTGCCAGGCCATGTACATAAGTACCGATTTTGGCAGCTTCTTCAGCCGGATATCCCTGTGCGAGCAAAGCCAGCACGACACCTGTCAATACATCTCCGCTTCCGGCTGTTGCCATACCCGGATTACCCGTAGAGTTGAAATAGCACTTGCCCGAGGGGGTGATAATTGCCGAATAGGCTCCTTTTAATATGATATGTACTTTGGCGGTTCGGGCCAGTTCACAGGCCTTCATCAGTCGTTCGTATGAGTTCTGGCATTTGCCCACCATGCGTTCCAGTTCTTTGGGATGGGGAGTCAGAATAGAGCCTTTGGGCAATGTGGTCAGTGCGTGGCGGTGGTTGGCCAATATGTTTAGTGCATCGGCATCCAGTACCAGAGGTGTCTGGCAGCCACTGAGTTGTTCAAGCAGTGCAGCTTCGGTCTCTTCCGAGCGTCCGATGCCCGGACCGATTCCTACAGCCTGATAGTCATCCGTATCTGTAGGGCAGGCAAAGTAGGTATCGCTGGCATCCGATTCGATAATTGCCTCCGGAACCGAAATCTGCAGGATATCATTGTTGCGTATAGGTGCATGAACTGTCAGTAAGCCTACACCCGAACGCATACAGGCGCGGGCTGCCAGTATCGACGCGCCTGCCATGCCGTACGAACCGGCAATCAGCAGAGCATGCCCAAAGTTTCCTTTGTGTGAGAAAGTGTTACGGGGTTTGATCAGAGCGTGTATTTCTTCCGCTTCCAATAAGGCATAATTGCTTTCCGTTTCTTCAATCGCTTCACGACTGAGGTTGATATCCAACAGTTTCCATTCGCCTACGAATTCGGAATTTTCGGCAAAGAGGAAAGCCAGTTTCGGCAATTGCAGGCTCAATGTCAATTGGGCACGGATGATATTGGCTTTTACATTAAATGTGTTCTCTTCTCCCATCAGTCCCGAGGGGATATCGATGGCGACTACGGTGGCAGGCGATGCATTGATATATTTCACTACTGCCGCAAAACCGCCACTTAGCGGCTTATTAAGTCCCGAACCAAAAAGTCCGTCCACTACCAGATGATCCATTGTCAGGGTAGGAGGTACAAACTGTGTGCTTACTTCGCTGAATTTCACATTATCCATCATCTCTACCAGCTCCTTGTTGGTCTGGCAGTCGGCAGACAGTTCCCCTTTCGGGTTAAACAGATAGGCTTCGACCTTGTATTCCTTTTCCGTCAACATTCGGGCTACGGCAAGGGCATCTCCGCCATTGTTGCCCGGTCCGGCAAATACCGTGACGGGAGTTGTGATGTCCCAGCGTTCGGTGATGGCTTTGGTCAGTGCCTGTGCGGCCCGCTCCATCAGGTCGATCGATGCAATCGGTTCATGTTCTATGGTGTAAGCATCCAGTTTCTTGATGCTGCTACTTGGAAAAATCTTCATGGTGAACTTTCATTTTAAGTTTTTTGACCCACAAAGATAGCAATTAATATACGAAATCGGGAACTTCTTTTTCTTCTTCTTTTTTTCTGAATACCCCTGTCTTTCCGTAATTCTCCCTGCGGTAGCGTTGGTGCAGGTAGATGAAAGAGCATACAAAAGCAACGAAACAGATTATTCCCACATATCCTGCCATCAGATTGTAGAAAGCTGTCCAGTTAATGTCCGGTGAAAAGAATTCTTTGACAGCCAATACTATGACTGTTCCCGTATAGCCCAGAAAATCATTCATAGCAATGAAGAAACCCACGTTACCTCGAATTTTGAAGCAAGCGATAAAACGGTCGAAGAAGATAGTCTGGAAAGTGAGAAAAGCCAGATAGAGACACAGGCTCTGGATGAATAGCCAGACGATGGCGTTCAGCTGCAATTGTTCGTAACCAAACGAAACGACTGCCATCACTACCATGCTGGCAATGATCAATCCCAGTAATATCGACAGTGCTTTCAAGTTGCTTCTGACGAACACCATTAATCCGAAAATTATCAGAATAATGAGGGTTACTACGCTGTCTACCTGTGCAAACATCCACGAAGAGTATTGAGAGACATCGATAATTTTTACCAGGAAGTCCTCCTTTATATCTCTCAAGATAGTCAGTACCACATTAGCTATAAAGAGCAGAGTGAGGAAAGGCATGAAATTCTTAAATAGCTCCCATCGTTGCTTGCCGTTCAGTGTTTCCCGTTTCGATTTCATGGCAATGTCTTCGGCTGTTGGCTGTGGAAGCCGGTTGAGTGCATACCCCAACAAGGCAAGTAGAGGAAGGGCAACTCCGCCTATCAGGGCAGGCATCCAGAATTCGCTGATGTTCAAAGTGTCCATGACATACAAACCGGCCGACTTGGCGGTACCAGAGCTGATGACCATACTGACTCCGAGTAAGCTGGCAAGAATGTCCGTCATTCGTCTTCCCTCGATAAAGCTAAAAATGATTCCCCACATACATCCCAGTGAAAGTCCGTTCAGAAACATGGCTCCTATATTATAAGGTGCGGGCAACAGTCCGAACAATATTAACGAAGCTTCAGCCAGAATTATGGAGATCAGAATAAACTTCATCCGGTTTTCCCGTTTTAATTCGGAGATTAATTTAATTCCGATGAATTTAGAAAGTACATATCCTAATATTTGTGCGATGGTAACTACCACTTTGTAGTCCATCCCAAACGCTTCAAGTCCGTCAAATCCGGCTGCTGTATAAGGCTTTCTCAGTGCATATACCAATGAATAGGAGAGCAGCGCTGCTCCGCCTGCCCAAAGAATGAAAAGGAAATCAGAAATTTTTCTCTGTGAATAAGTTTTTACTTGCTGTACATTGTTCATAACATCTGCTTGTTGTTTTCCGGTGCAAAAATAGGAGGGTAGTGTTACAGACCTGTTACTGAATATATGAATGTTTATTATTAATAGATATTGATAATGAATCTGTTATGTTGTAATGTTTATGTAATATTTATGAAACGGAAACGAAAAGAGCATCGCACCTCCGGGCATCTGTTCGTCATAATTTTAACGGGAAGCAGATGCATACCTGCAAATATCTTTTAGGAAATAAATTCCCTATTTCTGGGTATTGCCTGTTTGAGCAGAAACTGTACTTTTGCCTGAAATATTAAATCAGCAGACAAATGAATAAGAGAGGCTTTGTAAGCAGGATCTTACAGAATTTCCGGAAGCCTGAAGGTTTTTTCGGAAGAATGATACTTTGGGGGATGAATACAGGACATGCATCATTGGCGCAATGGGGAATGTCATGCTTGCAATGGCAACCGGAATGGAGTGTACTCGACATCGGTTGCGGTGGTGGTGCCAATTTGCTACAGATATTGCAACGTTGCCCGCAAGGGAAAGCGTATGGCATAGATATTTCACCGGAGAGTGTCACCTTTGCGCGTAAAAAAAATAAAAAGTATCTCGGTACACGCTGCTTTATCGAGCAGGGAGGAGTCCACCGACTTCCCTATCCTGATTATGCGTTCGATGCGGTCACTGCTTTCGAGACTGTCTACTTCTGGGGTAACCTGCAGCATGCTTTTACGGAAGTGGCGCGTGTGTTAAAGCCCGGTGGATCGTTTCTTATCTGTTGTGAGATAAGCGATCCTGCCAATAAGGCTTGGACGGGACTTGTTGAAGGGATGGAGATTCATTCCTGTGATGAACTGAAGGCGATTCTTTCCAAAAGTGGTTTTACCGATACGGCCATATTCCGGACGAAGAAAGAAGAACTGTGCCTGGTAAGCCATCGGCAAACTGTGCGGTTGTAACCAATGCCGGGACGCTCTTACCAACGAATACGTTAACAATGTTAATGCCCGTAAAAGTGCTTTCCCTCCTTGTCAATAGCTTATTAACTTCGTATCTCTAAAGAATTAATATCTTGCAATTACGAAGTTAATATTAACGTACTGTTAATGTTAACTTCCTACAGTTCTCTTATTAAGATATTATTGTTTGATAATCAATTGCTTATGTTCTGGATTCGTTCTGTCGTAAAATTCTTCTCTTACGTTCAAGATGTGCGTAGTTGTCTGTTTATCAAGTTACCGTTAAGACTCTCCATAGCCTGCCTCTCCACTTATTTCCACATTCTTTTATAAGCCACATTAGTATTATGTATATTGCTGCTTTCCTTATTTGCAAAGAGATAAATTATATCTTTGATATTCAGTCATATAACTTCCTATGATGAAAATAACCTGTGAAAAGTTTTGGAGACTCAAAAGAAGGTTTTACCTTTGCACCCGTAAATATATAGGCGGACAAATATACTTTTCTTTATGTCCGATATATGTTTAAAATAAAATAATTCAACGTATCGGATAGTATTCAAATCCGGTGCGAATACTTTTTCTGTACCCGATTATCATAAAACTTAATTTGTAAATTGCTGAAAATAAGGCGTGTTTTTTGAATATTCCTGTTTTTAACAAATTTTCATCCTTAGTCATTACTGAAACTTTTTCTTACGAACGTAGTCTTGGAGACAACAGATAGCGATAAACATTGGTATGTCGTACTGACACGAACTAACTCAGAACGTAAAGTTCGGGATTATTTTCAATTGCAGGAGGTAGATACCTTTCTTCCTGTACAAAACCGTGTCATAGAGCGTGAAGGAAAACGCATTGAGCGTGAGCGCCTTTTGTTGCCCCGTATGGTTTTCGTTCATATCTCCCGTCAGGAAATGGCTGCCGTCCGAAGTACACTGAATGTATACGATTTCCTTCGTGATCGTTCCACCGGGGCTCCTACCTGTATCCCTGATGCGCAAATGGCTGATTTTCGCTATATGCTCGATTACTCCCAGGATCAGGTGATCCTGACAGGAGAGTCCATTCCCAAAGGTACTCGTGTAGTAGTTGCCAAGGGCGATTTACAAGGCTTGCGGGGAGAATTGGTCCGCTATAATAATAAATATCATATTTTAGTACGTATCGATATGTTCGGTAGCGCTATGGTTACAATTCCGGCTAGCTACGTCCGGAAAGAGAAATAAAAAGTATATATGTAAAGAAAATACCATTATATGTAATGGCGATAACAATATATGTAACGGGTGATAACAATATATGTAATGCCCCGTTACGTCGTTAGATACAATTCTATTGGATATTATTACTCTTCTATACAAATAAAAACCGAAAAGAATCGACGAATCATAATTCATTCCTTTTTAAAATGAAAAATTCTCTGTGTAATTCTGTGTCCTCCGTAGTGAAGAAACTCTTGGAGTATGGCGAGGACGGTACTCCTGTCTATGTGAATGAACTTACTGCGTTAAATCAAGAACTCCGTAACTTGTGTGCCGATCTTCTTCTTCAGAAAGGGGAATCTCCCGAAGAAGAGGCGGAAATACTTGTTACTTTGTTCAAAGGTTACGATACCATGCTGTTTAATTTCTCCTCTGAGAATGAACAGGTTATTCAAGAATTATTGGATCGTTCAATGACTGTTTTAGAAAAACTACCAGCCTCTGTATTGAAATGTCAGTTGCTGCTGGAGTGCTTTGAGCAGACGGGAGATGAGGAACTGATAACTAGCTTAGGGACCGTTTTGGATGTCATGAGTATAATGTAAGTCAGGGATAAACCTTTTTTAGTGAATTTTTTACAATCAATAGAGAGTTATGTTGTTCCAAACTGTAAAAGTCTAATTAATGGAATTTATTTCTTTTATTAGAATATTGTTTATAAATCCTTATTAAATGAATAAAGGGGGCAAACATATTGCAAAGAATACTGTGATATTGTATTTACGTATGATGGTAACTATGTTGGTTACATTATATACGTCGAGGATTATATTAGAAAGTCTTGGAATTGAAGATTATGGTATTTATAATGTTGTAGGAGGAGTTGTCACATTATTTTCATTTATAAATGGTGCAATGACAAGTGCAACTCAGAGATATATAACTTTTGCCATAGGGAAAGGCGATGCAATAGGACTTCCTAAAGTGTTTTGCATTAGTCTTTTATCACATATTTCTATAATAGCTATAGTATTGTTCTTTTCGGAAACTATTGGATTATGGTTTTTAAACTCTTATATAAGTATACCTAATGGAAAAATAGTAGAGGCTAACTTGGTCTACCAATTTTCAATTTTGGCTTTTTGCTTTCAGATTATAAAGGTTCCATATGACGCGAATATAATTGCACAAGAGAAAATGTCCATTTATGCATATGTAAGTATTGCAGAAGTAATAATGAAGCTTTGTATTGCTTTCTTGTTGCAATTGTTTTTTAGTGATAGACTTGTTTTATATGCTTTCTTGATATTTTTTTCGTCTGTTTTATTTTTCTTTTTAAACAAATTTTTTTGTTTGAAGATGTATCCATATTGTAAATATCATTTCTATTGGGATAAGGATATATATAAAGAATTAATGAGTTTTTCTGGTTGGAGTTTCCTTGGTCAAGTCGCTATTGTATTTTCTAGTCAGGGGAATAATATATTATTAAATATGTTTTATGGAGTAGTTGTCAATGCGGCATTAGGAATTTCAAATCAAGTAAATTCTGCACTGATGAGTTTTGTTAGTAATTTTCAGACAGCTTTTAAGCCTCAGATAACTAAGTCTTATGCAAATAATGATTTTGAATATCTTTTCAATATGATGTTTTATACATCTAAAATGTCATTCTATTTGATATATTTATTGGCTATTCCAATTATTTTTAATATAGATGCTATTTTGAATTGTTGGCTAACTGTTGTTCCAACTTATACTGCCAATTTTTGTATATTAATGATTATTTATTCATTACTTGATGCTGTGACCGGTCCTTTTTGGATGGCTATTTTTGCAACTGGAAAAATAAAGAAATATCAAATAATATTGAGTGTGTTTATTTTTTCTAGTATTATCTTGTCTTACTTTTCACTTTATTTTGGAGGATCTCCGGAAAGTGTGTTATGGATAAGAGTTGGTATAAATGTCTTAGTATTGTTGATTAGAGTCTATTTTGTAAAATATTTGTTGGGAGTTCCTTTAGAGCTTTTTTTGCATAAAGTGTTACTTCCAGTTGGTTATGTCGTTATATTAAGTATTCCTTTATCTTATCTAGTATACATGCAAATTTATAATTTTCATTTTATTTTTATTCTTGTTGTAATATTACTATTAAATGGAGTTATAGTAATGTTTGCTGGTATAAATAAGAATGAAAGAAGACAAATATGTAATATGGTATATAATTTAAAACTTAAAAGAGTGTAAATATGGAATCTCATGATATCGGTTTCTATTGGGATGACTTTGAGGTTGGGAAGACATTTGTTCATAGCCTTTCTAAAACGATTTTTGAAAGTGATAATAATCTTTTTTGTCTTTTGACAATGAATTATCATCCTGTACATACAAATGTTGATTATGCTGCTAAGAACCAACATGGTAGAATATTAGTTGTTGGAACATTAGTTTTCTCTTTGGTTGTTGGAATGACTGTTCCTGATATTAGTGGCAAAGCAATTGCTAATTTATGCTATGAAGATATTCAACACTTGGGTCCTGTATTTATTGGAGATACCATATATTCTAAAACAATAATTCTTGAAAAGTATCCTTCCAATTCTAAAAAGGATAGAGGAATTGTTTATGTGAAGACTATTGGATATAATCAGAATGGAGAGGAAGTTATAAGTTTTAAGCGTAAAGTTTTAGTAAAACGAAGAGAATATGAGTCATCTATTTAGAAGTTTGATGTTTGTGCCTGCTCATAATGAGCGCTTATTGAATAGTGCATCTAGATCGGATGCAGATGTATTAATTTTAGACATAGAAGATTCTGTTCAACCAGTGTCGAATAAGATAGTAGCACGAAATAATATTGTTAAATATATTAGTGGTAATATTTTTTTTGACCGTCCTATCTATCCTAGAATTAATGATAGAGAAAGTGGTGAATTATTAAAAGATATTTATGCGTTAACAATTCCAGGTGTTTCGGGATTTATGTATCCTAAATCGACTAAAGGAGAAGATATATATTTTATTGGTAAGCTGTTAGAAACTGTAGAGTATGAAAAAGGTTTTCCTATTGGAACTTTTAAAATAATTCCTTTGATAGAAACTGCAGGGGCAATTGTAAACTTGAAAGATATTTGTACGGCATGTTCCAGAGTTGTGGCTGTTGCTTTTGGTTGTGAAGATTATGTGACAGATTTACGTGGAGAACATGATGAGAAAGGAGAAAGTATATTTATGGCTAGATCTTTAATCTCAGCTTGTGCTAGAGCTTGTAACATTTATCCAATTGATACTGTTCATATCAAGGTACATGATTTAGAGGATCTAGAGAAAAATTTGATTTTGTCTAAAAAATTAGGATTTGAAGGTATGCTTGTATTAAATCCTAAAGAATTACCATTGGTACACAGATATTTTTCTCCTACTCAAGAAGAAGTTGAGTGGGCGAAAGAGATGTTAGCGTTAGCGTCTGATTCTGTTAGTGAAGGCAAAGGAGTTGCAGTCAAGGGAGACAAATTCATAGGTCCTCCAATGGTAAAAATGGCTAATAATATACTGATGAAGCAACAATTAATAAGAGAAAAAGTACAATGATAACTTTTGATAGTTTGCGTAATGATTTAAAGGCGCTAGGGGTTTCCAGTGGTGATTTACTTTTTTTACGAATATCTTATAAAGCTATTGGAAGGGTAGAAGGAGGACCGAAGACTTTTGTTGATGCCTTACTAGATGTAGTTGGGAAAGAAGGAACAATTGTTGTTACAGCTTTTCCTTCTAGATATAGTTCCTTTACAAGATTATTTTATAAATATAGTTTTTCTAATAAGCTAATTTCTAAAACGGGAGCTATTTCTAATATTGTATTATCAAACCCGAATGCTTCTGTTTCTGCTCATCCTACTTTACCATTTGCGGTAATAGGTGCAAAAGCACAGGAATTGATAGCGCATAAAGATAATGATGACTTTGATAATTATGATATTTTAAAGAAAATGCTTTTTATGAATGGAAAATGTCTGCGCATTGGAGGTGAACCTTTCGATGGGACAACACATATAGCTTTAACGGATTTTCTAAAAGAAATGGGATATTATCAAGTTAGAGAGTCCAGTGGACGATATTATTATAATAGTAAAAATAAAAAGATTTGGTATGATAAACTACCTTCATTATTCTGCCCTCAAGGATTTTTCAATTTTTATCAGAAGAAATTGAAAGGTTCAATTATTATTTCATCTGGATATGTTGGTGAGGGAGAGGCTGTTATAACAGATATGTCTACCTCTTATAGGATTGAAAAAGAGGAGTTATTTAAAAATTCATATGCTTTATTTTGTGATGATCCAGATTGTATATGGTGTAGAGTATCTTATAGTTATTCTGACTTATCTTATTTTAATTATATAAACAATCAGTTCAAGCAATTATTTAAGAAAGAATCCAAAAAAGCGATGAAAAATATATATAATGTATTATTGCTTGTTTTTTTTGGAAAAAAGTGCCAATAAAACTGTTTTTACTATGAAAATAAGTGGGCAAGTATTTACAATAAAACAGTTGTTTTTTTTAATCTTATATTATAGTATTTTATTCTATATGCCTTGTAGTACAAATCTTGTATTTGGAAAACTTATGAAGCAATGGCGATATTTATGTTGCCGAAATATATTTTTGAAATGTGGTCGTAATGTTAATATTGAACGAAAGGCTATTTTTGGCTCTGGAAGGAATCTTATCATTGGTGATAATTCTGGTATTGGAATAAATTGTTGTATACCAGGAAATACAATTATAGGTAAGAATGTAATGATGGGACCAAATGTTTATATTTTGGGACAAAATCATGAATTTACTAGAGTAGATATTCCAATGATTATGCAAGGTCATACTAAAGTAAAACAAACGATAATTGAAGACGATGTATGGATTGGACGTGATGTGCTTATGACTCCCGGTAGAACTATACAAAAAGGAACAATTATTGCAGGAGGAACTGTCCTTTGTAAGGATTTTCCTGAATATGCAGTCGTTGGTGGGAATCCATCAAAGTTAATAAAGATGAGAAAATAGAATACTATTTGATGAGTATTAGTATTTCTAATCATAACCGGCCAAATAATAGATATGACTATATGATCATGTCGGTTATATTTACACTTGTAGCTGGCAATTTAGGAGGGGCATTGCAACCTATTAGGTTAATCGGATTATTTTCGCTTCCATTTGTTCTGACTTTTATTTATAATAATAAATTGAGATTCCGGAATATTCTATGTTTTTTTATTCTATGTTTTTTTTATTCACTGATAAGTTTATTTTGGACAAGTGATATCAATGAGGCTTTTAAGGAATTTTTTTATTATTTGGTACATATTTCTCTCTTTTTTTTCCTTGTCTATCTTTCTTTTAATGCTAATTGCCCCTATCATTCAATAATTAAGGGATGGCTTATTGCTTTTTTATTTTCTGCAATTATTGCTATTTGTGAGATTTTATTTGATATACATCTTCCGATGAATATTTATGAATCGGATCTATTACTAAATTCTGGGGGTACTGTGATGCAAAAACAATATGCATCGGTTACATTTGGCAATTATAATGGTTATGTCACTTTTCTGTGTTGTGCCTTACCCTTCTTATTTGCATATATCTTGACTGCTGTGAAGATTAGGTGTTTACTATATGGCTGGCTGGCTTTTATGTTAATGGCGTATATACTCTTAATCAATGCTTCAAGAGGTGGACTGTTGTCTTTATTGATTTGTTTTTTGGCCTTTTTATTTTTCTTTAAACGAACAAATATAAAATACAAGAAGATAATCTTCCTTATTTTGATTAGTTTTATATGTTATGTCATATACGTATATTCTGATATATTGCTTCTTCAAATCGTTTCAAGGTTTGTCGAATCAGAGGCTATTGTAAGTGATAGTTCTAGAACGGAACTTATTGAGTTTGCTTTTTCCCTATTTCTCAATTCGTACTTTTGTGGAACAGGGATAGGTAGTATTCAAGCTTCTTTAGAGACTCTTACCTCTGGTATAACTTTACCACATAATTTATTTATAGAAATTTTGGTACAATATGGATTGATAATTTTCTTTTGTTTTTTATCATTGCTGTATTTTATATTTTTAAATATTCGAAAAACTAAGGATTTGGTTATTCGTTATGTGCTATGTGCAGCTTTATGTAGTTTGCCTGCTATGGCTGTAATAAATAGTTCTTATCTCTTATTTCCTGTAATATGGATATATTTTTCCTCTTTGTTTGTATTTGCTACACTAAATAAATAATATGCTTGATTTTTATAATTCTTGGTATGCTTCAATACAGCATGAAGAGCATCCCTTTTTAAAGAAGATGCGAATTTATTCTGTTTTAAGATTCTGTATTCGAGTTTTAGCCAATATAACTATTCCGATTTATTACGTCCTGACTATAAATAATAAGAAATATTCTTTATTAGGTGGAGAACTTAAAAGTGGACGTATAATAGTGACCTTAACTTCGTTTCCTGCACGAGTAAATCGACTTTGGTTAGTTATTGAGTCGTTATTGAGGCAGAGTCATAAACCTGATATGATTATTTTATGGTTATCGAAAGATCAATTCTCTAATCTCGACTTATTACCTAGGAGCCTGCTTAAGTTGCGTAAGAGAGGATTGCAAATATTTTTAAGAGAAGGTGATTTACGTTCTTATAAAAAATTTTTTTATACGTTATCAGAATATCCTAATGATGTTATGATTACAGTGGATGATGATATTTTTTATCCTACTTTTACTATAGAAGAACTTTTAAAGGAAAGTTTAAAATATTCATTTCCTGTGGTCGTCTCTCGTTATTTTTCTGCTATTACGCAAGATAATCTAGGTAATTGTCTTCCTTATATTGAGTGGAAGCAATTAACCGACAAATCAAGAGATAAAATTTTTTTTGGTTCAGGTGGTGGAACTTTATTCCCTCCGGGGGTATTGTATAAAGATGTTTGTAATGTTAACCTTTTTCAAAGTTTAGCACCTTTTGCTGATGACATATGGTTGAATGTGATGTGTAGATTACAAGGTACTAAAATAGTATCAGCTAAAGAACGAAGTGCAAGCTTATTACCAGTCATGAATTTGAAAAATGTAGCATTGGCTGATAAAAATATAGGTGATAATTTGAATGATAAACAGATTAAGTCTGTTAGAGAATATTATCTAAAAAAAGGAATGGATCCTTTTGCTATAAATAATAAATAACAGAATATGGATAAGATTAAGATTGCCGTAATAGGTCTTGGTTATGTTGGGCTACCTTTGGCCCGATTGTTTTCGACAAAATATGAATGTATTGGTTTTGATCTGAACCAGTCTCGTGTTGATGCTTTAAATTCCGGTCATGATATGACTTTAGAGGTTTCTGATGACTTACTTCGGAAAGCGATAGAAAATGGTTTCAAATGTACCAGTAATATTGACGAAATAAGTAATTGTAACTTTTATGTTGTAGCTGTACCAACCCCTGTGGATTTGAATAATCGCCCCGATCTTACACCTTTGATTGGTGCGAGTACTACAGTCGGAAAAGTTATTTCAAAAGGGGATATTGTTGTGTATGAATCTACTGTATATCCGGGAGTTACTGAGGAAGAATGTCTTCCGGTAGTCGAAAAGGTGTCTGGGTTAACATATAATGTAGATTTTTATGCAGGTTATTCACCAGAACGTATAAATCCGGGTGATAAAGAGCATACTGTTGAAAAGATTAAGAAAGTAACTTCCGGTTCGACTCCTGAGATTGCTGACATTGTTGATTCTGTTTATAATTCAGTGTTGGTTAACGGTACTCATAAAGCCCCTTCTATCAAAGTGGCTGAAGCTTCCAAAATAATAGAGAACTCCCAGCGCGATGTGAATATTGCCTTCATGAATGAACTCTCAAAGATCTTCAATGCAATGGGCATTGATACCAATGATGTTATTGAGGCTGCATCTTCCAAATGGAATTTTATCAAGTTGAAACCTGGCTTGGTCGGTGGTCACTGTATTAGTGTTGATCCTTATTATCTTATTCAGAAGGCCCAGGTTTATGGGGTACTCCCACGAATCATGTCTGCAGCAAGGCGCTTGAATGATGGTATGGGAGACTATGTCGCTAATCAGGTGATTAGATTAATGAATAAAAAAGGTATTCTTGTCAAAGATTCAAAGATTCTGCTTCTGGGTTTTACTTTTAAAGAAGATTGCCCTGATATTCGAAATACCAAGGTGATAGACATTTATTCTACCTTACATGAGTATACTTCTGACATTACCGTTTATGATGCTTGGGCTAATTCGGCTAAAGTGGCACATGAATATGGTATATCGATCCTGACTGCTGGTCTTGATAATTTGGTTGGACAATTTGATGCGGTGGTGTTGTGTGTTGGACATAAAGAGTTCCGGCATATGAATATTCGCGGCTTTCTCCGTTCTGATATGGGTGTTGTTTATGATGTTAAAGCTGTATTGAGTAAAGATATAATAGATGGCAGATTATAATTCTTCTATTTGTTGTATTTTTAATATAGGGACTCACTATCGCAATCCTATATATTCAAAAATGTCTTCGGAGCTTCCCTGCGATTTTTATTTTGGCGATCGTTTATTGACACCAATAAAGAAAATGGATTATACCCAATTGAACCATTTTCGCTCAGAATTGCATAACAAATATTTATTTTCTCAGTTTTATTGGCAATCTAAATCTGTCCGGTTAGTCTTTAAACCCTATACTTATTATGTATTGGATGGAGAACCTTATTGTTTGTCTTCATGGGTTATCCTTTTCTGGGCAAAACTTTTAAATAAGAAAACAGTAGCTTGGACTCATGGTTGGTATGGCAGAGAAAGTATTGTAAAGAAGGTTATAAAAAAGTTGTTTTATTCTTTGTTTTCTGAGTTGATGGTTTATGGCGAATATGCTATTTCCCTGATGTCAAAAGAAGGCTTTGATAAATCAAAGATGGTTTGTATTGCAAACTCTTTGGATTATGATAATCAGTTGAAGATCAGACGTGATTTGTCGCCTTCTTCTATTTATTCTACTCATTTTTCCAACTCCTATCCTGTATTATTCTATATCGGGCGTGTGCAAAAATCGAAGAAATTGGAATATATAATCCAAGCTATGGATATCTTGAAACAGAAAGGATTTCCGGTAAATCTTGTTGTTGTCGGTAAAGATGTGGATGGGGTTCATCTTGATTGTGAAATAGCTAAATATAATCTTGGCTCTCATGTCTGGTTATATGGACCTTGTTATGACGAGATGCGCATAGGAGAGATGTTCTATAATGCGGATGTCTGTGTGTCTCCAGGGAATGTTGGCTTGACTGCTATCCATTCTCTGACTTATGGTTGTCCTGTTATAACCCATAATAATTTTCCTTTTCAGGGTCCTGAATTTGAGTCTATAATTCAGGGGAAAACCGGTGATTTTTTTCAGGAAAATGATGTAAATAGTCTGGCTGATACTATTCAGAAATGGTTAAGTCAGAATTTGCATAGTCGAGAGGCTATTCGGCAGTTTGCCTATCAGACAATTGATACCAAATGGAACTTGTATTACCAGATGAATATTCTCAAACAAGTTTTTCTTAAACAAGCTAAGGATGAATGACTTTCGGAGTTTAATAAGGAATAGTGTTTTGGATATTTTAGGGATATTTTCCCGTCCTCAAAATGGTATTCATATATTGAATGGACATATGATATGTCGTGGAGTGGCTAATGATCAAGCAAAATATTATTTTTCTTATCAATTAAAAGAACTTTCCCGACATGTACGTTTTATAAGGGTGGAGGAGGCCACTTCTCTAATTCTCAATCATGAAAGTGTCGATGAACCTTTCGTTGCCTTTACATTTGACGATGGTTTTATGGAATGTCATTCAATGATAGCACCTGTTTTGGAACAGTTTGGGGTGAATGCGGCTTTTTTTATCAATCCCAATTTTGCGAATGGGGATGATGTGTATATTCAGAATTTTACAAATAACATAGTTCTCACTCCCGGTAAAACTCCAATGCGGTGGAAAGAGATAAGGGATTTGCATGAGAGGGGACATATTATTGGTGCACATACAATGGATCATTATATGATTAATGATAGTAATTGGGTGGAATTAGACAAGCAAATAGGTTGTTGTAAATCGGTAATAGAACAGGAACTCTCTACTTCTTGTGAATATTTTGCCTTTCCATATGGACGCTTGGAACACGCTAATCAATCTTCGATTGATATTGCATGTAAGTATTACAAATATGTGTTTTCTCAATCGGACTATAAACATTACTTTTCTTTTGGCGGTCGCGTAATTAACAGACGGCATTTTGAGCCTTTTTGGCCCGTGAAACATGTTTCTTATTTTTTGAGTTGCCATAAAAAATAGGGGACTTTAATTAGTCTTTTCGATCTTGTTCTCTTCTATTTGATCACTACGATAGTGAAAACTCTCTTTCAAATAAATGTTGTTGCTAACTCTGGTTCCACCGGCCATATTGCAGAGGAGTTAGGGCGTTTGGTTATTGCTTCTGGCTGGAAAAGTTATATTGCTTACGGTCGTTGGGCCTGTCCCAGCCAATCTATGTTGATTCGGGTTGGAACTAGATTTGATTTCTTTGTCCATGGCTTGAAATCCATGTTGTTTGACAGGCATGGTTTTGGTTCACGGAGAGCTACCTTGCACTTAATTTCAAAAATAGAGAAAATAAAACCGGACATAATCCATTTGCATAATCTTCATGGTTATTATTTAAACTGTGAGGTTTTATTTGACTATCTATCTACAGCTAAAATACCTGTTGTTTGGACTTTGCATGATTGTTGGAGTTTCACGGGACATTGTGTCCATTTTCAAAATATCGGGTGTGAGAAGTGGAAGACAGGTTGTTTTGCATGTCCCAATATACGAGATTATCCCAAAGCTTTAGGTTGTGATAACTCTCGTATGAACTATATAGAAAAGAAGAGATTGTTTACTTCGGTTGAACGTATGATGATTGTACCTGTTTGCAATTGGCTAAGTGATATGTTGAGTAAGTCATATCTTTCTCAAATAAAACGGCAGACTATTGTTAACGGGATTGATTTGGAAATGTTTACTCCCAAAGGTAATCGTGATGTGATAAAAAGTAATTTAGGGGTAGGGACACGATATATGATTTTAGCAGTCGCTACGGTTTGGGGGATTACGAAGGGGTTTGATGATCTTATATACCTCAACTCTTTATTACCAGATAAGAGTGTAATTGTAGTGGTGGGGGTAACCACGAAACAGATAAAAAAATTACCTGGTAATATGATTGGTATAGAGAGAACGGAAAATACTAGTCAATTGGTTGAAATATATTCTGCTGCAGATATTTTTATAAACCCGACATATCAAGATACATTACCTACAGTCAATATTGAAGCGCTTGCTTGTGGTACTCCTGTTATAACTTATGATACCGGAGGCAGTGCTGATATTGTAGATTCTGATACGGGAATGGTTTTAAAACGTGGGGATATTCATACGTTATTAGAAAAGATTTTAGAAATAAGAGAAAGAGGTAAAGAGTCTTATATAATAAAATGTCGTCAGAGAGCATTGCAGTTTTTTGATAAGTCAAAGCAGTTGAGTTACTACTTGTCTCTTTATGATCAATTACTAAATAAAGAAAGATAGTTTTTCTTTCATAGTTATGAAAATATCCCTTGTTACTGTCACTTTTAATAGTGCTAAGACGCTTTGTGATACGATTCATTCTGTTCTTTCACAGTCTTATACTAATATAGAATATATAATAGTGGATGGTTTGTCTAATGATGAAACCGTTACATTTATTAAAGAATATGAACCTCTGTTTCAAGGTCGTTTGAAATGGATAAGTGAGAAAGACAAGGGACTCTATGATGCTATGAATAAAGGAATTCGAATGTCTACCGGGGATATTGTCGGGATTATTAATTCGGATGATTTTTATCATAGAGGAGACGTTTTAGAAAAAGTTGCTGAGTCGTTTGAAGCTGGTGAGACAGAGGCTATTTATGGAGATGTACGTTTTGTAAATCCTGTTAATTTGGATAGGACAGTTCGCTATTATTCCTCTAAAAGGTTTGTCCCATCCTTGTTTCGATTTGGATTTATGCCTGCTCATCCAACTTTTTTTACTTATCGAAAATATTTTGATCAGTTTGGCTATTATAAAACAAATTATAAAATAGCTGCTGATTATGAGTTGCTTGTTCGTTTTTTATATGTACACCGGTTAAAGAGTAAATATTTACCTTTAGATTTTATGAAAATGAGGACAGGAGGTGCGAGTACGGCTTCTATTAAAAGTAATATCCTATTGAATAAAGAGATAGTCAGAGCCTGTAAGGAGAATGGAATATGGACTTGTTATCCTTTGCTTCTATTAAAATATTTAGTAAAAGTATTTGAACTGATTTTTATAACAAAATGAATATACTTATTTCTGGAATTCATGGTTTTGTAGGCTCTAATTTTATTAGGGCTTTGAAAGATAAACATACTTTGTATGGGCTTGATATTGTTTCTCCTGCTAAAGAGGGAGTCGTAACTACTTTTTCTTGGCAAGACTTCGAACCCACATCTTTTCCTTTTCAAACTCTTCCCCAATTCGATGCCATTATTCATCTTGCCGGAAAGGCCCATGATACGAAAAACCAATCAGCCGCTCAGTCCTATTTTGACATCAATACCGGTCTGACTCAAAAGATATTCGACTTCTTTTTGGAGTCTTCTGCCAAGAAATTCATTTTCTTTAGTTCGGTGAAAGCTGCTGCCGATAGTGTAGTAGGAGACGTGCTTACCGAAGACGTGATTCCGACTCCGGTTGGTCCTTATGGGGAGAGTAAGATTAAGGCGGAAGAATATATAAAAAATCATTTTATGTTTCCAACTTCTTCTATTAGTGAGGATCGGTCTTTGCGGTTGGAGAAAGAGAAGGGGAGGATACCCAAGAATAAACAGGTGTATATTCTTCGTCCCTGCATGATTCACGGACCGGGAAATAAAGGGAATCTGAATTTATTATATAATGTAGTGAAAAAAGGAATCCCTTGGCCTCTTGGCGATTTTGATAATCGCCGTTCGTTTACTTCAATCGATAACCTTTGTTATGTGATTGAGGGGCTTTTGAATCAGGATGTGCCTACGGGCATCTACCATATGGGAGATGATGAAGCTCTTTCAACGAATGAACTGATTGGCATCATGTGTGAAGCAATGGGAAAAAAGCCGCATATCTGGAAGATGAACAAAAGGGTTATGGAAGGATGTGCCGGCTTGGGTACTTTGATGCATTTACCTTTGAATACGGAAAGACTTCGTAAACTGACGGAAAATTATGTGGTAAGCAACGCTAAGATCAAGGCCGCTTTGGGCATTGATAAATTACCTGTAACGGCTAAAGAAGGATTGATGAAGACCATTCGTTCATTTGAAGAAACTAAATAACTTATGTACTATCTAATAATCTTAGTTCTGCTATTCCTGGCAGAACTTTTTTATTTCCGTATTGCGGATAAGTGTAACATTATCGATAAGCCTAACGAACGTAGTTCACATACCCGGATTACACTGCGTGGTGGAGGGATCATCTTTTATTTTGGAGCGTTGGCTTATTTTCTCACAAACCACTTTGAATATCCATGGTTTATGCTGGCTTTGAGTCTGATAACCTTTATCAGTTTTATAGATGACATCCGTTCTACTTCGCAAGGACTTCGTCTGGTCTTTCATTTTACTGCAATGGCTTTGATGTTTTATCAATGGGGGCTGTTTAGCTTGCCTTGGTGGACGATCCTTGTTGCCCTGATCATTTGTACTGGGATTATCAATGCTTACAACTTTATGGATGGCATTAATGGCATAACAGGCGGATATTCATTGATCATTCTGATAGCATTGGCCTACATAAATAGGATATATGTCCCATTTGTTGAACCGGACCTTATTTATACTATGCTTTGCGCAGTATTGGTCTTTAATTTTTTTAATTTCCGCAAACAAGCGAGATGTTTTGCCGGTGATGTCGGTTCGGTCAGTATAGCTTTTGTAATCCTGTTCCTGATCGGAAGTTTAATTATCAAAACAGAGAATTTTGGCTGGCTTATATTGCTTGCTGTATATGGAGTAGATAGTGTGTTGACGATCGTTCATCGATTGATGCTTCACGAAAATATTGGTTTGCCTCACCGGAAACATTTATATCAGATAATGGCTAATGAACTGGGAATACCGCACGTAGTAGTATCGTTGGTGTATATGATTGCGCAAATTATAATTATCATCGGATATTTATATTGCCGGAATTATGGTTATTGGTATTTATTGGGCTGTATCCTCTTGCTGAGTGGAATATATATTGTTTTTATGCACAAATATTTTCACTTGCATCTTTTATCTAAAAGATAATTATTGTATCTATAATAATTTTAGTTATGACCGTTATTAATTCCTTCTAAAAACTATAACTAGCTTTTTGGGGGGCTATAAGCAAAAAAATAAGGATGCATTAATGCATCCTTATTTTTTTGCTTCGTTTATGGTGTCTTTTATATACGATATATCCCGAAATGAGGATTAACGTTAGCAGAAGTCCGGAAATAAAAACGAATAGATCTGAAAAAACACCTAAGAACGGAGAATAACAACGACCGACATGAAGTTCCAAACAGAAATTCCATAACGACATGGGTTGCTGTTTTATAAGGTCCGGCATTGCCGGTAATACTAAATTGTTCTCTTTATTGCGTGCTCCGTTGTCGTATTCGAAGATTACTTCACGGGTAACTAAATCGTCAGTGAATCCGTTGACGAGACTGCCGCCGAGTGGTCGTCCGTGAACGGCTGCAGGAGGTTGTCCCGTATAATAATCGAGGACGGTGCCGGTGGAAGGATTCCAGACAAAGAGACCACTGAAAGATCCGATCAGCCATTCGTCCGGACTTTGGGGATGAAATACATTTACTCCCATAGGGCTTACCGGTGGAGTTTGTTTTAACTTAACCGGTGGAAGTTGTAAATCGTTTATCCGGTAGAATCCCATTGACGAAGATAACAGCCAGACATTCCGGGATGCGTCCCAACGAATACTGCGAAGCTTGTCGTGCCAGGGATTATCCGAATCGAGTGTACTCCCGGGGACAGGCCGGGTATTGACCAGAACAAAAGGTATCATTAATGGAGGTCGCAGACACATGCCTGTGACAGATAGCAATAGGGTCAGTCCGATCAACCATGTACCCAATTTATTGTGCCAGTTCAGTGAAGTTTTCAGAGCCTTTGCCTGTGTCTTGACAGGAAGCCTTTTTCTGTGTCTCCGGCGAATGAATGGGGGAAGAAGGGTGTATATGATTCCTGTAGCACTGAGAACGATTAATACTACTCCCAGAAAATCGACTGCCAGTTTGCCGGGGGTACCGAATAACTCTCCGCTATGCAGCAGCCAGATGGTCCGGAACAAAGAGGTCTTTGGGGAATAGTTTTCCGGTGTTTTCAATTCTGTTTTCCGGAATTCGTCATAAGGAGAAACACTCGTATAAAGATAAGAGCGTGTCAATATGACTAAGGTATCCCCACGTTGAGTGATATCTGAGATTCGTTCGTCATTGCCGGCTATCGGATATTCTTTCCAACTGTCATGGTTCAGGAGATAGATAGAATATAATCCGGCACACCAGATATCGTTATTGGCTACACGGACGATATTACTTATTTTACGATTGTCGATTCCTTCGGCCAGACCTCGGTTGAAATCGGCAAATGTAGCAAAGCAGGAGTCTGTTTTCCAGACTCCTGCATTACCATATGCCAGAATTTTCCCATCGGGTAGGCGTAGTGTTCCCTTTATGATTCCATTATTCCAATTTTTGTAGTGATAGCTTTCCGGCATCCAGTTTCTGCTGACTTCAGCTTTTGAAAAGAGTGTACGATGATTGAGTACAATACCGGAAAAGCAGAACATCAGGATAAAAAAGCTAAAGAATAAACCTACCCATTTATGGTATTTCTTCCAGAAATTTTTCATTAGAGATTTTTGCTTAGTTTAAATTTGTACTGCCATCCGGCTGAATGGCATATTCAAATGAATAAATACCGCTTTTGCCTTCGTCATCATAAAAACTCTTGGCTTTCAACTTGGCATATTTCCCACTGGCTGTGCGAACGATAAATACGTAATCGCTTGGGGTGTAAGTGGGAGGAGGGCCGGCAAAAGTGATTGCTTTACAGAGAACCTCATTAGCGGTGGACTCCATGGTAGGAGGAGGGAAACCTGTGCCGGGAGCAGTGATGGTATAGGCTGCGTCGACAGTAAATGTTCCCTGCGGAACTGTCGTACAGGCTGCCAAATCTTTAATGTTAGTGAGTAATGCTCCACCTTTTCCTTTGCCGGATGCACCGCTGTTGGTACGCACATTGTAACGATTGAATGCGATGTCCCAGTCTGTATTTTCGGCATGGGATTCTTCACTGACGCTTACTTCTTTTCCTTTTTCAAGTGAATAATAGATCCAGTCGTTTCCGTATGCTGTTTTCCGACTCAGGCTTACTTGTTTTACCGGCAACGTGTTTTCTCCTTGTGCAGGGTCGTCGGGACTGTTGTTGTCTGAGCAAGCGGTGGTGATAAACGCTGAAAGTACGCCAAATAATAGAATGGCGAATCTGAATTTGTTTTTGTTGTTCATTATTGTTTTAGTTTAATTAAAGTGTATAATTACATGCGATAAAATAGTTTCTTCCCGGTGAAGTGGAAGTATTGAAAGTCACTCGATCTGAAGTATAATCGAACAAATTGGTTATTCCTGCTGTGATTCTCAGATTCTGCATGATATATTGAGATACTGTCAGATCCCAAAGACAATAAGGGTTTACTTTAGCCTGATAGTAGGCTTCTACCTTCTTTCCGTCTATTTCCAGTTCATCCAACACATCGAATTTCTTTTTCCCCATAATATTGCCGGACAGGTTGACAACGGTGGCATAGCGTGGAATGCGTGTGTTATATTCAGCACGAATATTACCGGAATGTGGACTGGAAGAGCTCAACCGGACTCCATCAGCATCTTTGCTTGTGTACAGATAATTGTATGCTCCATGCACATTGATATGTCTGTTTATTTGTATTTTGCACATGGTCTCTACTCCTGCCAGGCGGCTTTTTCCTATATTGATATAATGGAGTTCCGTTTGGTCATTGCTCCACATTCCTTCTATTTTGTTTCGGAACCAGTTGCTATAAACGTTGGCATTGATATTGATCCAACTGTTCACATATTCTCCCGAAAGAGAGACATAATTGTTGGTTTCGGGTTTCAGTTTACTGTTGCCATATATCCAGAACATGCCCAGATGGTCCCAGTTCATGTACAACTCTTTAATGCTGGGTGAACGGTAGCCGCGTGCATAGTTAAAGCGGACAGTGAATGGAAAGATCTTATACATCACGGAAGCTTTGGGAGTGAGGTTGGTACCGTATTTCTCGTGATAGTCGCAGCGGAGTCCCGCTATTACGGAGAATTGCTTGTTGATGCTCCAGTCATCCTGGAGGAAAGCGGTGGCATACCATTGGCTTTTGTTTTCTTTCACACCGGTTTCAAATTTATCACTGAATAATGATTCTCTGTAATATTCCAATCCTCCCGTAATGGTCTGTTTATCGAGCGCTGTAGTGCTATATACGATACGGGGCTGGATAATATTGTTTTTATATTCGAGACGACGACCGCTCTTCAGTTCGTATTTATCATATCGGTTGTAGTGATCGGTATGAACAGAGGCTACCAAAGAGGATTTGTCGGAAATCGTGTAATCTATGCTTCCGCCATAGGTATAGTCCTCTGATTTCTCGAATATATTATCTGCTTGAAAATCATATTTGTTCAGCATATAATAGCTTCCTTTTAACTGGACTTTGAGCCGTTTGCTGAAACGATAGTCCATTTTATGGGCTACTTGTACGTCTTCGTATCCCGATATACTGGTCGGGGTTTTACTGAGTTCTTCGGTAATTGTGGTGTTATAGGCCGGAAAATATTTCACGAGAGGTTTTTTATCGAATAATTGGTATCCATCGAAACTTTTGTAAAGTACGTCGGTGTTCATGGTGAACTTGCCCAGGTTCAATCCAAGAGACAGATTGGTGTTCAGATTGGGTTTATCCAGATGAATCCGATATTTGTATTGCGAATGATCTTTGGGAGTATCTTTATAGTTTTGCTGGTTTCTTCCTGCATAGCGTATGCCTGCGGAAGCCTCGAATTTCTTTTTGGCTTTACGCGTAATGATGTTGATAACTCCGCCCATCGCTTGAGAACCATAGAGGGCCGAAGAAGCTCCTTTGACTATTTCGATATGGTCGATATTATAAAGATTGATTCGCGAATAGTCGATGTTGCCACCGTTTTCGCCCGCTATACGTTCGCCGTCTATCAGGAAAAGGATGTGTTTGGAACCTAATCCCTGTATATCGATGCTGGTTCCATAGCCAACCTCCTGAAAGTTAAGTCCGGGAACCTCTTGAGTCAGAAGGTCCTGAATGTTACCGGTTCCTCTTTCTTCTATTTGCTTAGAGGTGATTATCTGAGTGATGACCGGTGTGTTCTTAATCTTCTTTTCTGTTCGGGTTGCCGTAACCACAATTTGTTCAAGATTGAAAGGATCATCGTTCATATAAGAGACTGTGTCCTGTTCTTGCCGTACATTCTGTGCTGCTAAAGGAAGTGTTCCTATAAGAGTAAGTAGTAATGCTAATTTTACTTTCATCATAATCTTTGTTTTTGAGACAGCAAAGATAGAGGGTCCTTAAAGAGTGTGAAATACCCAAAAATAGGTAAAAGACGGATGCCGGTTGGTACTAATTCCATTAAAATTATTAGTTCAACTTCCGAATGGCTTTTCACACCTTGCATATCGGAGGGATTCTGTGACTTCTCTTAAAGAATTTGCAGGAGATGGTGTAAGGAGTGGAATAAAAATCGTATTTTTGCAACCAACTTTTTTAAAATAACCGGTTATGGATACCATTCAGATAAAAGATAAACTATTCACTGTTTCTATCAGGGAACAAGAGATTCAGAAAGAAGTGATTCGCGTGGCGAACGAAATTAATCGTGATTTGGCAGGTAAGAACCCGTTGTTCCTCAGTGTGTTGAATGGCTCGTTTATGTTTACTGCCGACTTGCTGAAACACATTACGATCCCTTGCGAGATCTCTTTTGTGAAGCTGGCTTCTTATCAGGGAGTATCATCTACCGGTTCCATTAAAGAAGTGATCGGTATTAATGAAGACATAGCGGGACGTACGATCGTTATTGTAGAAGATATTGTGGATACGGGACTGACTATGCAGCGTCTGCTGGAAACATTGGGAACACGCGGGCCAAAAGAAATTCATATTGCTTCGTTGCTGGTGAAACCGGATAAACTGAAGGTGGACTTGAATATTGAATATGTGGCAATGAATATTCCCAATGATTTCATTGTAGGATATGGTCTCGATTATGATGGTTTCGGCCGTAACTATCCGGATATTTATACAGTTGTAGACTAACATAAAATAATAGGTATACCAGTAATGGTAAAATGTAGAATTATAAATTAACAAGATGCTGAACATTGTAATTTTCGGTGCTCCCGGTTCAGGAAAGGGAACACAAAGCGAACGTATTGTTGAGAAATACGGAATTAATCACATTTCAACAGGAGATGTATTGCGTGCAGAAATTAAAAACGGCACAGAACTGGGTAAAACAGCTAAAGGCTACATTGATCAGGGACAGTTGATTCCGGATGAATTGATGGTAGACATTCTGGCAAGTGTGTTTGATAGTTTCAAAGATAGTAAAGGGGTTATTTTTGACGGTTTCCCAAGAACTATTCCGCAGGCTGAGGCGTTGAAAGTGATGTTGAAAGAACGTGGACAGGACATCTCTGTGATGTTGGATCTGGATGTTCCGGAAGAAGAACTGATGACTCGTCTGATTAAACGTGGTAAGGAATCGGGCCGTGCAGATGACAATGAAGAGACCATCAAAAAACGCTTGGTTGTATATAATACACAGACTTCACCGTTGAAAGAATATTATAAAGGCGAAGGCAAATACCAGCATATCAATGGTCTTGGAACCATGGAAGGTATCTTCGAAGATATTTGTAAAGCGGTAGATACATTATAATTATAAAATATGTGTGCTGATATGCTCCATGCGCTGTTTATAGCCAATGGACATATTGGCACATGATTACATCGAAAAAATAATTGGTTATGGCTGAATCGAATTTTGTTGATTACGTAAAGATATACTGCCGCTCGGGTAAAGGCGGAAGAGGCTCTACGCACATGAGGCGAGAAAAATATACTCCTAACGGTGGACCTGATGGAGGAGATGGCGGAAGAGGAGGCCATGTTATCCTGCGTGGTAACCGGAATTACTGGACATTGCTTCACTTGAGATATGATCGTCATGCAATGGCTGGTCATGGGGAGTCGGGCAGTAAGAACCGTAGTTTCGGTAAAGACGGAGCGGATAAGATTATTGAAGTTCCCTGTGGTACGGTGGTTTACAATGCCGAAACAGGTGAATATGTATGTGATGTAACAGAACACGGACAAGAGGTCATTCTCTTAAAAGGCGGACGTGGCGGATTGGGAAACTGGCACTTCAAGACGGCTACCCGTCAGGCTCCCCGTTTTGCCCAGCCGGGCGAACCGATGCAGGAGATGACTGTAATCCTTGAATTGAAGTTGCTGGCTGATGTAGGTCTGGTAGGTTTCCCAAATGCAGGTAAGTCTACCTTGTTATCTGCTATTTCTGCTGCAAAACCAAAGATTGCCGATTATCCGTTTACAACATTGGAGCCTAACCTGGGTATTGTATCTTATCGTGACGGACAGTCGTTTGTGATGGCTGATATTCCGGGAATTATCGAAGGTGCCAGTGAAGGTAAGGGATTGGGATTGCGTTTCTTGCGTCATATTGAGCGCAACTCTTTGTTACTTTTCATGATACCGGCGGATAGCGATGATATCCGTAAAGATTATGAAGTGCTGCTAAACGAACTGAAAACATTTAATCCTGAAATGCTGGATAAACAACGGGTACTTGCCATCACTAAGAGTGATATGCTGGATCAGGAGCTGATGGATGAAATAGAACCGACATTGCCGGAGGGAATTCCTCATGTATTCATTTCATCTGTATCCGGTTTGGGCATCTCGGTGCTGAAGGACATTTTATGGACGGAGTTGAATAAGGAAAGCAATAAAATAGAAGCTATTGTGCATCGTCCGAAGGATGTCAGCCGATTGCAGCAGGAACTCAAAGATATGGGTGAGGATGAAGAACTCGACTATGAATATGAGGATGATGGTGAAGAGGACGATTTGGATTACGAATACGAAGAAGAGGATTGGGAAGATAAATGATTTCACTCACTGACGATAGAAAAATGTTGGGGTATGGGCTGTTGGGCGCATACCCCAACATTTCTCATTTTGTAACGACCCGTCACGGCGGTTATAGTGAGGGGGCGTATGCTTCTTTTAATTGTTCACCTTTTTCGGGAGATGAACTTGAAAGGGTAGAGAAGAATCAGACGTTGTTGTTTCAATCACTATCGCAAGCTCCTAGGCATTTGATTATTCCTTTTCAGACACACGGAACGAAAATACTTCCGGTCGATGAAAAATTTCTTGGAGCTTCTGGGCAGCAGCAACAGGAAATGTTAAACGGGATTGATGCGTTGATTACCACTGAGCCGGGATGCTGCATTTGTATTTCCACGGCAGACTGTATTCCGGTATTGTTGTATGATAGAGTACATCATGCTGTAGCGGCTGTGCATGCCGGGTGGAGGGGGACAGTGGAGTATATTGTTGGACATACGCTTGAGAAGATGCGGGCTGTTTTTGGAACGGAAGGACAAGATGTAATCGCATGTATCGGTCCGGGTATCTCTCTGCAATCATTCGAGGTGGGGGATGAAGTTTATGAAGCTTTTCGTTTGAATGGTTTTGATATGTCGCGTATCTCTTTCAGGCATTCGGTTACACATAAGTACCATATTGACTTATGGGAAGCCAACCGGCAACAGCTTTTGGATTTTGGAGTACCGGGAGTACAAATTGAAATAGCGGATATTTGTACTTACATCCGGCATGAGGATTTCTTTTCAGCGCGAAGATTGGGCATAAAGTCCGGACGTATTTTGTCGGGCATTATGATAAATAGCTGATAGATAAAATTTTGATTTATTATGTATACCATTATTGTATCGAAAGAGTTAAAAGAAGCATGTCCTGTTTTTGCAGGGGCTGCTATATATGCTGAAGTGAAAAACACTTCTTATTGTGAAGGGCTCTGGGAGGAGATTCAATCTTTTACAGAAATGCTCACTGCAACAACCCGGTTGGAAGATATTAAGAAACAACCTGTGATAGCTGCCACACGTGAAGCCTACAAACGCTGCGGGAAAGATCCCGGGAGATATCGGCCGTCGGCCGAAGCGTTACGTCGCAGATTGATGCGGGGGATTGCTTTGTATCAGATTGATACTTTGGTCGATTTGATTAATCTGGTTTCTCTCCGGACCGGACATTCGATAGGTGGTTTTGATGCCGATAAGATAGCGGGCACTGGCTTGGAACTGGGGATCGGTAAGATGAACGAGCCTTTCGAAGGGATCGGGCGTGGTGTGCTGAATATCGAAGGGCTGCCGGTGTACCGGGATGCTGTGGGGGGAATAGGGACTCCGACCAGTGATAACGAACGGACAAAGATGGGGCTGGAAACAACACATATGTTGGCTATCGTTAATGGCTATAATGGTAAAGAAGGACTGCAGGAAGCTGCCGAAATGATACAAACTTTATTGAAAAAATACGCTGACTCGGACGGAGGAACAATTACTTACTTTGAATAACGAATATCCCCATGAAAAACATATTCACTTTACTGATTTTATCTGTATGCTTTTTGTGTGCCAACATATCGGGCAGGGCACAGAACAAATTTTCGGATATGGAGGTCAATCATGTCCGGGTGGCTACACCGGGACTTTTTTCCAAGGAGAATTGTGTCATGCTGGATCTGAAGTCCCTGTCACGGAATTACTCTTTCCCTTTGCCGGGGGGCAAAGTCATTTCGGGCTATGGAACACGTGGAGGCCATAGCGGTGACGACATAAAAACTTGTGCCCGCGATACGATTCGTGCAGCTTTTGACGGGGTGGTACGTATGGCTAAACCTTATGGTGCGTATGGCAATGTGATTGTGATACGACATCCCAATGGGCTGGAGACGGTATACAGTCATAATGTGAAGAATCTGGTAAAGAGTGGGGATGTGGTGAAAGCCGGAATGGCTATTGGCCTGACCGGACGTACCGGACGGGCTACTACCGAGCATCTGCATTTTGAGACGCGGATTAACGGACAACACTTTAATCCCGGTCTTATTTTTGATATGAAGAAGGGAACCTTGCGTACTGATTATTTGCAATGTACGAAGAAAGGTAAGGGAATTGTTGTTAAAGCTTTGAAAAGCGAAAAAGTCCTTCCTAAATATAAAACTCTTTCGCCTTTCCTATATGAGCTGCCCGGGATTAAAAAACCGGTATGGAATATACCAGCCCTAGCGAGATCCGCTGCGTATTCGGGTCTATAGCATCTAAATTGCGGGCGGGTTTCAATAGTTTATTCCGTTTGTATTGATAGTGCAAGAAGATCAATAGTTCGCTGTTCCTCATTGGATAGTATTCCACACAAACTTGTCCGCACCATGTCCGGCGATAGGTACCTTTTTCAAAGATACCGTTAGCTTTATAAATTTTTCCGGATTCGTAAATACCTTTCAGGTAAGCATTCCAATTAGGGTGGAAGCGGTAGTCTACATTGGCAATCGTGGTGAAATACTCGGTATGTTGGGCTGTCTGCGGGTCTTCCAAGTCTATGCGAGGTAAGGCGCTGATAATGCCTTTATTATCGATTCCTTGTCGGGAGTACATGAAATCCATATAAGCGATCCATGGACCTTTTTCGTAAACATTGCCTGCGGTAAGATACATTATATTTCTTCCTTTGGCCTGCTGTCCCCATGAAGCGGCGTATCTCAACTGAATGGCTTTGTCCAGATAATAACTGTTCCAGTTAATGGTCGATATCAGAGGTACTTTGGTAGCTTCGACATCTGTCGGCAGGCCGTGAAGGTAAGTGTCTGCGTCTCCACCGTTACGGTTGTTGACTATCTGAAAATTGAGTTCTTGAGTCGGAGTCACATTCCAAGTGGCAGATACTCCCGCCAGAAAGCAGTTTACATAATTATTAAACTCGCTGAATTCACGTACTTTAATCGGATTGACGTAGTACTCATAGCCTCCCAGCATAAGAAATTGCTTTCCGGCCGTGATGGAAAAACGATCGGAAAGGTGATAGGTCAGATAAGCATACTCTACGGAAGAGGACAGATTATCCAGAGCAAAGGGGTTGCTGTATTTATTAAAAGATTGCCGGAAATGGTAAGAGAACTTCCGGTTGATATTTCCTATGATTTCCAGCTTAAACCGGTTTAACTTGAAAGCAACTTCATCTAACTCATTTTCAGTAAAAGAGGCAGCACATGAAGTATATAATTGGAGATTCATGTGAGCGGAAAATCCTTTGTTCTCTTTTCCGGTGATGCGTTCGATCACAGAGGGGATAGAGTCTTTGGGGAAAATAATTGGTTGTTGTTGAGCTGCAACAGTGCTCATGGTAAACAAGGTTACCAAAAGGAAGACGTGTCTTTTCATATTTGTGAAATCTCTTAGGGTTAATAAAGTGATGCAAAAATAATAAAAAAACGTCTTCCTTTCGGTTATTCTAGGGTAAAACTGTTTGTTTCTCCTTTGCCTTCTTTTTCTATCAGTCTACAAATTTCAGGCAAACAGGTTTATCTACTTTTATATCTTTCTTGATATCAGTTAATAATCCGGTAGCCTGATCTCTTTCAAATATCTGAATGACATTGGTGTCGCGGCAAGCTACCAATAAGTATTTGCCGTTGGGAGTGATGATAAAGTTGCGTGGATGGATTCCCGTTAACTGATAACCTACCTTGGTTAGGGTACCGTTGGTCTCATCAACTTTAAAGATAGCCACTCCGTCTGCTTTCAAGCGGTTGCTGGCATAGAGATATTTTCCGTCCGGGCTAAGGTGGATGTCACCGCTTCCCTGTGCGTTTACAGTGTCAGCCGCAACAGTTTGAATTTCGTCCAACATTCCGTCAGCATATCGAAAAGCGATTACCGTCCCTCCGATTTCATTAATAAGGTAGGCAAACTTACCGTCTGAATTGAATATCAGATGCCGGGGGCCGGAACCGGGAGCAACTTTAAAAGCTTCCGGGGTACCTTTTGTGAGGAATTTCTCTTTGTTATCGCCATTGGCATTAGGGTTGATATTGAATTTATGTATCTGATCGGTACCTAAGTCGTCTGCCAGTAAGTATTTACCGTCGGGGGTAATACGTACACAGTGTAGGTGAGGCATCGTCTGCCGTTCTTTGTCCGGACCGGAACCTTTAAATTCGATTACGTCTGAGGCGGGTAGCAATGCTCCGTCTTGTCCGATAGGAAAGACGGTAATACTTCCACCGCTATAATTGGCTGTGACGATGTTCTTTCCGTTGGTGGTCAGATAGCACGGATCGGCTCCCATTGTTTTTTGTGTATTCAATAAGTGTAGAGTTCCTTTTTCTTTGTCGAAGGCAAAGGCGCTGACTGCGGCCTGGTCTTTGCTAAATTCATTGACGGAGTAGACAAACTTTCCGTCCGCTGATGGAATGAGGTATGAAGGGTTGGCTACTTCCGCATCACTCAGTGGGAGCGATTCTCCGGTTTCTTCGTTGAATCGAAAAGTGTAGATGCCTTTGCTGTTGCCGGAAGTGTAAGTTCCGACCAGCATTGTTAATTCACTGTCAGTGGTTGACGGATCTGTCGGCTGAGCTGTTGGCTTTTTGGGGGAACAACTGGCTACAATCATACCGGCAGCACAGATACTAATGATTTTCTTGACCATAATGAATAGATGTTGTTTTAAGATTTTGTTGGTTGTCTTTGTTACATTTTGAAAATACAAAGTTAGTATAATCTCTTGTGTTTCTTTCCGGAATGAATAAAATATCTAAAATCCACCCTCTTTTTCTTTCTATATGACGAATATTATCTATCTTTGCACCTACATAAGTGGTTACCACTTCCTCATTTCAAAAGGGGTTGACTGGTTTTGACAGCGGGCAGAAATGGTGGGTAAGCATGCAGTGCGTCGGTGATTTGCACTTTAATCTCAGTTATCAAAATTTTATCTGGCGAAACTAATTACGCTCTTGCTGCTTAATCGAATCATAGTAGATTAGCTTAATCCAGGCACCAGGTGCCAGGACGAGACATCACTCGGAAGCTGTTGCTCCGAAGCATTCCGGTTTAGTGGTGCAGTTACATCGGGGATAGTCAGAAGTGGCCTTGCGCTTCTGATGAAACTTTAAAGGATAAGGCAGGAATTGATGGCTTTGGTTCTGCTCCTGCACGAAAAACTTAGGCAAAGATAAGCATGTAGAAAGCTTATGATTTCCTCGTTTGGACGAGGGTTCGAATCCCTCCAGCTCCACTTTATGACAAAAAGGTCCTCCTGAATTTATAAATTCAGGGGGACTTTTTGGGTTAATAAGATCCCAATTGTCCGGGTTATAAAGTTCTTCTCTAACGTAAGTTGTTGAAATATATTGGATTAACTTCATTTTATCCCCAATTATTTGTCCGGGTAGTTTATTTTGTTTTTTAAAATAAACACTCTACATTTGGCTCCAGAGTAATTTGTCATAGAGAATCGACAAATGAAAAACAATCTGATTCCAAGTCTGGTTAAGGAAATTATTGTCTGCCCATATTTGTTCCTAATTCATATTCTGGCAAATCCCCTGTTAATCTGTCTTTTTTTTATTAGAAACCATATTTGGAAAACAAATTGAATATTATCCCGTTCTAATGTAGATCAGATTGATTTTTTATGTAAGTCACCTCTCTCAATGTCTTGTTACTAATAAATAAACTATGTGAACATCTCATTGCTGTTATTTTGTTAATATCCACTACGATAACTGAGAGGGATTTAAGGCGTGTAGGAGCGCTACAAATCCGATCACCTCCTTACGTGACGTGAAGAAGGTAGTATTTCTTTTTCCCCCCCCTCGCTACCTCTTGTTTGATTCTTGCTTTTTATAAACTACTCCATTTAAATTATAACAAACAAATAGAATGAAATATATTATATACTTCATGATGATGTTGTATGGTTCATTATGTCATGCCATCGTTTGCAAACACATTGTAGAAAGAAGTGAAACGAATACTCGTAAAGTGTATCAGATCCAAAGGGATGCTCTGGGTTATATGTGGTTTATGAACCATGCCGGAATCAGTCGGTTTGATGGGACCAAGCTAAAACACTATGAACTGCCGGCCGAAGGGCGAACCATGGATTATTATATGGGCAATTGCCGGTTGCTTACAGATAATCGGAATGGGTTGTGGGTAGTCACCCGTAATGGATATTTATGGATGTACAATCCATCATTGGATAAATTCGAATGCAGGAATCATCTGGTTATTCCGAATGATGTTTTCCTTCATTTTCTCTGCGTAGATAACAGTAGTCATATCTGGTTTTCTGTCGGAAACCGGTTGATAGCCTATCAAATACTATCCAATACTTTTCATCGGGTGGATCATAGCCTGGCAACGATTTCCTGTATGGTAGAGGTGGCTCCGGGAGAGTATTTTGTAGGTTCGGATGAAGGGCTGTTCGGAATTACAATAAAGAATTATGCCGTCGACAGGCAAACCGGAGAATTGTCCGGTAAAAGATGTAGCCGGATACATGAAATACTTTTTCATCCTTATACCCAAAGATTGGTTGTGTTTGATTATTCGGAAGGATTAGGGGTATGGGATATGAAGTCGGAGCAATTGGTTGGTACTTGGAACCGATTGTTGAATAGTCGGGTCAGTGGTCTGAGGATATGGGATGACCGGACTGTTTTGGTAGCTACAGATGGTGAGGGATTATTTCGTATGGATATCGTTAATCCGGATATTACATCTTTTATACAAACTGATTTTGAGAATGATAATTCAATTCGTACCAACCGGATTGCTGACGTGTTTGTAGATGATCAGAAACTTATCTGGGTGGCGGATTATCCGGAAGGCGTATCAATGATCGATGTGGAATCTCCTGATGATTATAAATGGTACAGGGCACGGTCCGGGGACAGTCATTCACTGACCAACAATCGGGTAAATGCGGTTCTGCATGATTCGGATGGGGATGTCTGGTTTGCAACGGATCACGGTATCAGTTGTTTTCATCCGTCGACAGGCTTATGGAACCGGATTGTTACGCCTCTTCCTTGTCAGATGTATACTGCATTGTGTGAAGTAAAGCCAGGAGAGATATGTGCCGGGAACTATGTACACGGTTTGTTCTTCATCCGAAAGCAAAGTAATTATTCGGTTACACCGTATGTACATATTTCGGGAGTAAACGCATTGTGTCGTAAGGATAAAGACGGTTTTTGGATTGGAACGGATGAAGGGGTGTTTTTTTATTGTCCGGAAAACGATAGTATCGTGGAGGTAAAACGCTTGTCCGGTTTACACATTCATGCTTTGCATCAGTCCGATGATTGTCTTTATATTGGGACTGAAGGAAACGGATTAATGGTCTATCATCCGGAGCATGAGCAGATGGATACGGTTGCTGCTTTAGGAACCGGTAATGTATATGCTGTTTGGTCGGATGATAGCAGGCGGTTAATGGGAAGCAGTGATGGATTTGCTTTCTCGCTCGATCTTGTACAACATTCATGTCACAGGTTTCTGAGTAAAGGAATTCGGATTACATCGGGTACTTTCTTAGGTAATGGAAGATACATTCTGGGCACCTATCAAGGCGCAATTGAGTATGATAAACAAGAGGCTCGACCGCTGCGTAAAGCTTGTTTGGGATTTTACTTGGACGAACTTCGGGTTTTGGACAAAGAGGTGACCGTCGAAACGGAGAATTCTCCATTGAAGAAAGCTCTGAACTGTACAGCTACGTTACAGTTGGAGCACAATGAAAATACTTTTTCGTTTACGGCTATTGCCATTCGCTATACTGAAAAGCAGGACATAGCTTACAGTTGGAAACTTGATCATACGGATTGGAGTACTCCGTCTGTAGATAATAGAATTCGTTTTTCGAACCTTCCTCCGGGTGAATATATCTTTTCTGTGCGGGCGTTATCCATTGATAACGGTCGGCCGTTTGCGCAAAGAAATATGCACATCATCATTCGTCAACCCCTTTGGAAGACAGGTGGAGCTTTCTTTTGTTACGGTCTTTTGGCACTTATGTTGGGCTCTCTGGCCGTACGTTCATGGTTCGTATGGCAAGACAGAAACCTTTCAAGAGAACAAGTACGGTTGTTTGTGAATACGACACGTAACCTTTGTCTGCCACTTACACTGATAAAAGTTCCTTTGGAATATCTTTATGAAAAGTCATCTTCCGAACTTGTTAGTAACGTATTGCAACAGATAAAGGGAGTGAACAATTTATTGGCTGAGCTGGAAAATATCAGTCGTGTCTCTGCTGCTCCGGGGCGTCTGTCGCTTGCCGACTATGAGTTATCCATATTCTTGAAAGAGACAGTAGCCCGAATTAGAGATTATATCAGCGAGAAGGACATTATGCTCCGTTGGACGGAGGAGCCTGCCTTTACTACCGTATGCCTCGATAAGGATAAGATGTCTGCCATTCTTAGAAACCTGTTAATGGCTTTTACAGACAGTATGGATCGAGGTGGCGAAATTCTTCTGAGTACTTCGTGTAACAATCAAAAGTGGGAGTTGAGGCTGGAATCTGAGGATAACGGGTTTCTTAAAAAAAAATTCTAAATTATAAAGGGTTCGTTTCGGGAGGTTCTTCCGAGACAATGAGTTGGTTATTTATACGTAAATTAATCTGTTTGCATAAAGGTAAAATCAAATTTGCTTATAAAGAAGAACAAAAACTGGTGCTTATTTTAATTTTTCCTATTGTCATCCGGCAATCGGAAAGAGTTTCTGAATTCTCCGGGATATTATCCGTACCGGAGGTCTCCACAGGGAATAGTGAGTTGTTGTCGGTTACCGGAATGCTGCCGACAGTGAAAACTTCTGAGCAGAAACGTCCGGATAAGAAAAAAGAGAAACATTCTCTGGTATTGGTTGAAAGGAATAAGGATTTGTGCAATTATCTTGTGCAAATCCTGATGAAGGAGTATAAGATTGTGTCTGTTTGTGATGCGGAGGCGGCCTTTGAGACTGTGTGTGAACAATGTCCGGATGCAGTACTGGCTTCTTCTGTTCTTACCCGTATTTCGGGTGAGGAACTTGCCGTTCGGATTAAATCGGATGACAGAGTAGCACATATTCCGGTAATATTGTTAGTGAAACCGGGAGAGGATGACCGGTACATTCAACGGAATGCCGATCTTTATGTGTGGATGCCTTTTGCCATATCATCTTTAAAGACTGAGATTGCAGCTTTGATTGCTAACCGGGAAATGATCCGTAAGAGGTATATTCGTTTGGCCTTGGGGGGTGAGGCCTCGGACCCTATCGATAAAGAGGTAGAGTCATCAGAAGGTGATCGGGAGTTTATCCGTCAGGTGAGAAGTCTGATTGAAGAGAGGATGACCGATTCCGGATTTAAGATTGGTGAACTGAGCGACTGCATGAATATGAGTCGTTCGAGTTTTTATAATAAGATTAAGGAGATAACCGGGCATGCTCCTGCGGACTATGTGCGTAATGTGCGGCTCAACAGAGCATTGGTTTTGTTAATGAGCAGAAAGTATACGGTGGCTGAGGTTGCGGATATGACGGGTTTCAGTGATCCTAAATACTTCGGGATCGTGTTTAAGAAATATTATGGGGGCTCACCGACGAAGTATATAAACAATTTATAGACCGACAGAAGACCGGTAAGGGAGCCACCTTGCCGGTCTTCATTTTATTAACTAATCCGGTCGACTGGATTGAGAGAATTACTCTTATCTTTGCTATCCGAAAGGAGAACTGCGATGCAGAAGGATTGCAGAGATGAATGAACGTAAAATTATACATATCGATATGGATGCCTTTTATGCTTCTGTGGAGCAAAGGGATCATCCTGAATTGCGTGGTAAACCGCTTGCCGTGGGGCATGCCGAGGAGCGGGGAGTAGTAGCGGCAGCAAGTTATGAAGCTCGTCGTTATGGAGTTCGTTCGGCTATGTCGTCACAAAAGGCGAAACGTCTGTGTCCGCAATTGATTTTTGTTCCCGGACGGATGGAAGTGTATAAATCCGTTTCCCGTCAGGTACACGAAATATTTCATGAGTATACCGATCTGATTGAACCTCTGTCATTGGATGAAGCGTTTCTTGATGTGACAGAGAATAAGCAGGGGATCTTGCTGGCTGTGGATATAGCTAAAGCTATCAAGCAACGTATCCGTGAAGAACTGAGCCTGGTGGCATCGGCAGGCGTGTCGTATAATAAATTTCTGGCTAAAATAGCTTCGGACTTTCGTAAACCCGACGGACTTTGTACTATTCATCCTGATCAGGCAATCGATTTCATTGCCCGTTTGCCTATTGAGTCATTTTGGGGAGTAGGGCCGGTGACTGCCCGGAAGATGCATTTACTGGGGATACACAATGGACTTCAGTTACGGGAGTGTTCGTCTGAAATGCTGGTACGTCAGTTTGGTAAAGTGGGACTGCTTTATTATGATTTTGCACGTGGAGTCGATCTTCGACCGGTAGAAGCAGTGAGAATACGTAAATCAATCGGATGTGAGCATACATTGGAGAAAGACATCCATGTGAGATCGTCTGTGATTATAGAGCTTTATCACGTAGCTACGGAGCTTGTAGAGCGATTGCAGCAGAAAGAGTTCCGGGGAAATACGTTAACTCTGAAGATCAAGTTTCATGATTTTAGCCAGATAACACGAAGCATGACACAGGCACAGGAACTTACGAATCTTGAGAGAATCTTGCCCCTTGCCAAACAATTGCTGAAAGAGGTGGATTATGAGCAGCATCCCATTCGCTTGATCGGGCTTTCGGTATCGAATCCGAGAGAAGAAGCGGATGAACATCGGGGAGTATGGGAACAACTGAGTTTTGAATTTAGTGATTTGGGAAAATAGTTAAAGGTGGAATCCTAAGAAAAAAATAGTTGCATGATCGTATTTGTCCGGTATTATTTTTATATATTTGGAAGTAATATCATATTGAGAACTAATAAATTATAAGGAACTATGAGCTTGCATAAATATTCGATTGTTTTATTGGCATTATTGGCATTACTCTGCAGTTGCCATGATGAAGATAAAGGAGATATCCCACAGTCCGATGAGCGAACCGCAGATTTTATTGTGAAATATAAGGATGATTTCGGAATACATACGGATTATAAAGCTAAGGTATATATCTATTATGGAATATATTCAATGGATATTGTAGGCTTTCATTATCTTCCGGACGGGGTGCTGGATTATGGAGGGAAAGAAATAACTCCTGACATCCGTCTATCTGCTGATGGAAAAGAAGATATAACCTTGTTATTGGATAATGCTGAAAAGATAACGGTTATTGTTGAAAGCTCCTATTATGAGGGAAGAGTCGGAATAACAAGTTACTCTCCGGGCGACACACCTATAAAAGGGATATTTACGTTTGAGGAATAGTGAACGGTATGGAGGGAATCTTTGATGTCTGTTTCTATTTCATGATATATTAAAAAAGGAAGAAGTCTGAACTTCTTCCTTTTTTAATGGAGGATATGTTTCAGGCAAGTGCCCGTTTTATTCTATAATCCATGGATTACTTTCATTAACTGTTCGCCCAATCCGATGGTATAGCCTTGTGACACGAAGACTACCCGGTTGAATGTATCACCGATAATAAACATGGGCAGGATGGTGCTGTTTGGCAACTTCATCGATTCGGCAATTTGTTTCTGGATCGCTCCATCTACGTCGATACCATAGGTAATGGTTGAAGGCAATCCGGGGAATTCTGACGGGCGGAACTTTTTGTACTGTTCTTCACTAGGGAAGAGCAACACCATTTTGCGTCCCCATTTTTCAAATTCACCGCTTAAAGCTGCAATATCCCGAAGGGCATGGTTAGTGGGTTCTTGTCCGGCTCCCAGCACTGCTACAACGTAGTATCCCCGGCCACAAGTCTGAAGAATACTTTGCGGTTCGGAGGTTCCTATAGGCAGATAAGTCGATTCGGAATTAAAATTACCAATTACTTGTACCTGGTCTTTGCTTTCGCGCATGACCAGATCGACAGTTGTTGTCTTTCCCTCTTCAATGGTGAAGAAAGTCACATTAGCCAATACAGCTCCGCTTGCCATGCGAGTACCGGTTACCATCATATAGTATCCTGTGTCCAGGCGTGCACCATTCTTCAGCAAGTTCGACCAGGTGGCTCCCCCACCCATATCTACGTCACCTTCGTCGTAGTTGAGGAGTTGGAAGGTTCCATTGCGGAACTTTGAGAGGGTGAAGTGTGAATAGTATTTTGGATCACTCAACGAAGGGATCGGCCGGTAGCGGGCTACGAGCGTTCCGGTTGGTGCCTGCGTTTGTTGTGCGGCTTCAAAATCGACATCATAGACCTTGCCGTTCTTGAGGTTGTTGTCATTGAAAGTCCGATATTGAATCTTGCCGGTCACTTCATCTATCCAGGCAGGAATACCCAGGCTACGGGCCATGGATACAAAGAAAATGTTACGGGATTTCTCGTCTGCTACCCGGGCTTTCCATACACCCATTGGTGACATTGGTATACGTTGTGAGTTCAATTCGTTATTGATTGTGATCTCTTTTTTACACCATTCTACCAAAGCTTGTGGATTTTTGCGGAAGGCTTCTGCTTCACTTGCCGGAATCTCTTTCCGGAAGAATGCTTTGTAAGGAGTGATCATTTCATTGGCTACACGCGGGTTCAGTACGTTGCTACAGAAATCTTCAGAAGCGGGCAGGCCGGAGTTATTCAGATGGTCGTTCAATACTTCCGGGCTTACGTCTCTCAGGTCTTTGGCCGAGATTACCTTCAGCAGGCTGATAGCCTGACCGGCCTTATCGGCTTTTACAGCATCAGAAAGGAAATCGGTTAAAGTCTGGTGGTTACCTCTGGAAGCTATCAGTAAGCGTACTGTTTCGGTTTCATCCAGCTTATTCTCTTTGGCAAAAGTCCGAGCTTGCTCTTCGGTAATGAAAGTGGCTACGTATGCGTTGCGGATAGAATCTTCCTGTGCCATGCGCCGATCATTTTCAGTACGTTGTTCCGGAGTCACTTCGGGCAGGTTGGCGCCTTCGGCAGGAGGAAAGATGTCCAGTGGAAGCGAATAGGTTTCACCAGCGTTTTTGTCCAGTGTGATCTTCAGTTCATTGTCTTTGCCGAATGATAGTTTAGAATAACCGAACCGTCCGTCTTTGGAGGCCCATACCAACATATCACCCTTGCCGGCAGTCAATGATGCATGCCCGCTCCGGTCTGTATGTTTGGTGGCCACCGTATAAAATTCAGCGTAGTTATAGACCTTGAACTCTACGGTAGCATCGGCTACCGGCTGACCTTCGGCATCTGTCACGAGTACGGAACCTTTGGCAGTCGGAGCATAATTGTCAATCACGTTGATCTCTGTATAATTCGGAGTTTCGTACATGATTTCTTCTTGTCCGGTATAGCGTCCGAATACCTTTGTATGCATCAGCATACCACGACTGGCGGGAGCATTAAACCAACCCAGGTTCAAAACCGGTTCCGGTTCGCAGGCACCAAAGAAATACCATTTGCCATCTACCCAGGCTTCTACCCATGCATGGTTGTCGTCGGTATGTGCCCAACGCGGAGTATATACCTGTCGTGCCGGAATACCTACCGAGCGGAGAGCTGCTACGGTGAAGGTGGATTCTTCACCACAGCGACCATAAGCGGTTTTTACGGAAGCGAGTGGAGAACTCGTACGGGCATCACTTGGGGTGTAGATTACCTTTTCGTGGCACCAGTGGTTTACCTCGAGTACAGCGTCGTGCAATGACAGATTCTTCACACGGTCTTTCAGTTCATTGTAAAACACCCGGCGTGAGTCATCCAGGTTTTCATTGTTTACCCGAATGGGGAGCACAAAATGACGGAATACGTCATCGGGGATTTCTTTTCCCCAAGGCATTTCCCGACGTGCCTGATCGGAGAGTCTGACATTTTCCAGATAGTAGTCGCCTGTATAATCCGTTACGTCACCTGTAGGCATGTAGGCATAGAGGAACATTAAAGCCTCTTGTTCGGGAATGGTGAGCTTTTCATTAAACACTGCAAACAACTCTCCATTGGGAAGTTGCTGCTTCTTCATTTCAAAATCTTGCGTCACTTGGTTTCGGTAAGCCACATCTTTCAGGAAATGGGACTCACTGCATGAAAAGAACGCAACCGACAACATCGGAATGATTAGAAAGCGGGTTAGGGTTTTCATACAATTTGTTGTTAAGTAAGGCCTCACCCCCGTTCCTCTTTTAAGGAGAGGGGGGAGTGAATGCTTTTGGTTCATATATTTAGTTTTGATTTCTTTCTCTTTTTGTTTCATCTTTCCGGAATTACTGTTTTCTACTTTAATCTTTTGGTATCTTTATGGTCATTTATGAAAATTCTGGTTTACATTCTTCGGAGTCCGGCTCTTTTCCATTTTCCGGGTGAAGGAAAGAGAACGGAACCCTAAAATCCATTCAATGGGAAAAGTACCGTGGGAATCAGTAGTACCATTCCTAGGATAATGAATAAAAGAAGTATCTTCCAGAACCATTTTACCCAAATCTCATAAGGTATGCGGGCAATGCCTAAGGCACCCATCAGTACAGCAGAAGTAGGGGTGATCATATTGGTAAATCCGTCACCAAACTGATAAGCCATTACCGTAGCTTGCCGCGAAAGTCCGATGACATCGGAAAAGGGTGCCATGATAGGCATGGTTAACGCTGCTTTGGCGGACCCGGAAGGGATAATCAGGTTAATGAGTGTCTGTATCAGATACATCACCCCCAAAGATACTATTTTTCCGGCTTCTCCCATCAGTGAAGCCAAAGAATGTAAAATGGGGTCGATGATATGTCCGTCTTGCAGTATTTGAATAATCCCTCCGGCCAGTCCCACAACTATGGCGGCCGACAACATGTCTTTGGCTCCATCCATGAATTGCTTGATGATAGCATCTGCATGTTCACTATTGGCAAACCCCGAAAGAATGCCCATTGCCAGAAAGATGGCGGATATCTCCGGTAAATACCAGCCATGACCCATGACACCGATAATCAGGAAAAGAATAGTGAATGCGAGTAAGGTCAATATAAAGAACTGGTTGGATTTGCGTAAACCCAGCCAACCGAAAACTGCAAACAAGATAGATAAGGTGGGAACTGCATAGCAGGTGACTGATGCTTCACCTACTGAAAAAGTACTGATCGGGTAGATGATGGAGAACAACCCCAAGGACACGAGTAACAATAGGTATACGATCCATGCTTGGCGAGTCGTTACATGGGATATCTCTCCACAGCTTTCTTTTTCCCGTTTCCGCCAATAAGCGTCAGCATGATACATAGGTGATTTTTCCGGATGCTTTTTGACGACAGCGGCATATCTGAGTACACAAACAATCAGGGCGGTGGTCAGTACCAGCCAACAAAACATACGGTATTCAAATCCTGAGAACAACGGGAGATCAGACAAACCTTGCGCAATGCCGATCGTAAAAGGATTCAGTACTGCACCGGAAAAGCCGATATGGGCAGCTACGTATACCATACACAGCCCGGTGATGGAGTCATATCCCATTGATATGGCAAGTGGGACGATGATGATGACGAAGGCCAGTGTCTCTTCACTCATACCGAATACGGAACCGAAAAGGCTGAAAAGGATGATGACTAAGGATATCACTACATTGTTTACTCCCAGTATTTTGATCAGTCGGTGTTTTTCAAGTCCTTTCGTGAAGTTCAGAAATGAAAAAATGCCGGTATCAATAGCACGGCTGCTATTCATTATTTGAAAGGCACCTCCCATAATCAGTAAGAAAGCTATAATTCCTGCCTGACGTTCGAAGCCTTCAAGAAGGGAGCTGAACACTTGCCAGGTCTGGGGTGTCTGTTCTACCCGGTGGAAAGAATGGTCTACAATGACAGTGCGGGAAATACCGTTTACGTCGATTGTCTCTCGCATATATTCTCCGGCAGGAATGATCCAGGAAAGCACTGCACAGAGTAGAATGACCGAAGAAATGATGGTGTATGTGTGGGGTATCCGTTTGAGCATAGTCGTTTTTCTTGATAAAGCGCAAAGTTATGCAATATATTTGTAATATACACTTGCCAAATCAGGCCTTATAAAAAGAAAAATCAACTAACGATACACTTTTCTTATGTTTTAGAACATATTTTCGAAAACATTTCGTATCTTTGCAGTGTTAATAAAGAAAACAAGATGTAAAACCGCTCTTCAAAACGTGGAGAGCAAAAAAAGAGGACCAAAATTATGAAAAAGAATGCAAATGAAATTATGATGTTGCAGTATCGTATCAAACGTTACCAAGCAATGGGAAATGGAACAATGTGCCAGCTGTTAAATGGCAAACTTCAAAAACTGCTTGCAAAGCAGGTTACCATGTAATTAAACACAATCTATATTATATGAATAAGAAGCGGGGAATCGGATGATTCTCCGCTTTTTTTGTCATTTATCCGTTTATATCCGGAACAATCATTATAAAATATTCGTTAATTAGACAACGAATTCTATTTTTTCTCAAATTTATTGCTACGTTTGCAGCTACTATGATAAAGTACATATTCTGCATATTGATAGGTATCTTTTTTGTGTATGGAGCCGGTTATACCGCTTCTATAGAAGAAACTGCAGAACTTCCCGCCGAAGTTACTGCCACCTTTGTATCACAATATGCCGGAGACCATTCTTTATTCAATGATGAGACGGCTGAATCCAAAGTGTGTGATGCTATTCTTCCCCATAGTTCTTTTTCACGGGAACTAAGTTCTTCCAAAATTTTGAAACTCAAATTGCAGACTGCTATCCGGCTGCTCAATGCCTCACTTTTCCATCAATCGGAGAGGGGAGATACTTATCCGGACTTCAATCATAACTTCATTAAATATTCCAGCGGGTATTATGTATACTCGTTAGAGCATATCCTGATTTAGCTTTCCGATTCTACACTTCTGTATTGAAGTGATTGGGTAACCCCATTTATCCATTCCGATAAATGCCGGGAAGGTGCGTCTTGTATTTTCCGGCGGTCGGTATACATTGCATTTTATTTTTCAATCTAAAATCATACTGTGTTATGTTTAGCTTATTGTTATCCACTTTTGCCATGATGGGGCTTACCTTCGTCATTGGTTTTTTCGTTGCCGGGGTGATAAAGTTGATTGCCTCTGCAGCTGATTCGTTGGCTTTTTATAGTTCGCACCAGGAAGAATTGGCCCGGCTGAAGCGTATTCGGAAACTGCATCAGAAAGTAGCTACGTTAATAACTGAAAGTGCTCTGAGTGATGAAGAGTATGGCAGTGATGGGCGTGAAGACTTCAGCAGGGGGGTCACAAAACATCCCGGAGATAATCGTGGGTTTTATCATGGTGTCAGTCCCGGTGAATCGGAGAGAGGTTTAATGGATTATTTTTATCCGGAAGACACAAGAACGATGTTTCTTCGGAAAGAAGAACAGATGTTACAGCATGATAAAAAAAATAATAAGACATCCTCAACCAATAAAAAACAATAAATCTTGATAGTATGGAAAGTATAGACTTTGGAACCCTGTTTCAGGGATTTGGAACAATGATAGCCAGCGGATGGTTTCTGGCCAGTGCCCGTATGTTTTTAATAGCTTTGGGGTTTCTGCTCATTTATTTAGGCTGGAAAGGGGTACTCGAGCCAATGGTGATGATTCCGATGGGCCTGGGAATGGTAGCTATTAATTGTGGAACACTGATTATGCCCGACGGAACATTGGGGAATCTTTTTTTAGATCCGATGCTGTCGGATACCGACGCATTGATGAACACGATGCAGATTGACTTTCTGCAACCGGTATACACATTGACCTTTAGTAACGGATTGATAGCCTGCTTTGTATTTATGGGAATCGGTACATTGCTTGATGTGGGATTCCTATTGCAGAAACCGTTTGCCAGCATTTTTCTTGCTTTATGTGCTGAATTGGGTACATTCTTGACAGTGCCTATTGCTTCCGGTCTGGGACTGTCTTTAAAAGAAAGTGCTTCAGTGGCAATGGTAGGCGGAGCTGATGGTCCGATGGTTTTGTTTACATCGCTTGCTTTGGCCAAACACCTGTTTGTACCTATTACGGTGGTGGCTTATCTTTATCTGGGATTGACTTACGGGGGATATCCTTATTTGGTGAAATTACTGATTCCTAAACGTCTGCGTGCTATCAAGATGGTAGAAAAGAAAGCTCCTAAAAATTATGATGCGAAAGTGAAGCTGGCTTTTTCTGCAATCCTGTGTGCAGTATTGTGTTTCTTGTTTCCGGTTGCTTCACCATTGTTCTTTTCGCTATTCCTGGGAGTGGCAGTACGTGAATCCGGTATGAAGCATATATATGATTTTGTGAGCGGTCCGTTGCTCTATGGTTCTACTTTTATGTTAGGATTATTATTGGGTGTACTTTGCGACGCACATTTGTTACTCGATCCGAAGATTCTTAAACTGTTAGTATTAGGTATGCTTGCTTTGTTACTGTCGGGTATCGGAGGCATCATGGGAGGGTACATTATGTATTTCATTAAGAAAGGGAACTATAATCCGGTGATCGGCATTGCAGCCGTAAGCTGTGTACCCACTACGGCAAAAGTGGCTCAAAAGTTGGTAAGTAAAGATAATCCGAATTCTTTTATTTTGGGTGATGCATTAGGAGCCAACATTTCAGGAGTAATCACTTCGGCCATCATTACAGGCATTTATATAACGATTATACCTTATTTATAAATCGAAACTCACCACAAAGGACACAGAGTAACACGTAGGCGATTTTTAAGTTGATGATTATCATTGAAAAAAAGAATCTGTTATACTCTGTGTGCCGTGGTAAGAAGAGTGATGACACACCTTCTTGATAGGTAGATAGAGAACCTTCTATGCAAAGTCGCGGAGCGATGGGAGTAAACTTGCTTTTGACGGTTTTCATTCTTTGTCTTAGCGGTCGAGATACAAATCTTGCGTGCCAGGCTTTGTATCTCGGCTACCGAGATGTAAAGCCCGCGGTTGAAGATTGTATCCTGAGTTTAACCGTTTTAACTGGAAAGCCGGGCAAGAATGGTCAGGGCGTGAACGGAGTTTTATGTGTTTGTTTGACCGGATCCAGGCAAGTATACATGATATCTGTTGGGAAAATCAGTGCACAGATCATCTTGCACCCAATGTCAGAAACTGATTGAAAACAGTGCCTCTACTTGAAATTTGCCATAATCGATCGGCTGTATCAAGCGTATGCCTGTTGTAAGCGGATAACTCATTCGTAGTACATTCCAGTCGAAAATCAGATCGCCTCCGTATGAACTTTGGTTACTCCACCTACTTTTAGAACTGGCTTGATTGCGCGATAGATCATAAAAGAGGTTTGCACGCAACCGACGGATGTAAATAAGTGAGCCGATGCTCCAATCGGGTGACAGCAGGGGTAAAGCATAATCTGCTTTGAAGGCCCATTGTTGGCGGGTTTGATACTGGAAATGGTATCCTCGGGGTTTTTCCAAAAGATGTTTGGGAAGGTATAATGCTTTGTTGTCAAGATCCTGATACTGATAGCCGACACGGATCATCAGCCCATGATTCCTGATGATTCCCGGCCAGTAAGTAGTCAGGCGGGCGGCATACAGGCTTCCGTAATTTTCAGAATTGAATGGAGTCTTCAGGTATTGCAAACGTAATTGATAGCCTGTGCGGGGGAGAATGTCTCGCTGAGCTTTTCGTCTGTAATCATAGAATAGAATTTCCGGTAGGATATATTGGAAGTTATGGAATTTCCGACTGTGATATTCCTGATATTTATTATTGGTAAAATAATAAGTCAGAGCCGGTTGTATGCCTCGTATTCGTTGGTTGTGTGTTAAGTTAAAAGGGAGATAGACACGTGCTTCTGCTTCCACCAGATTTCGTTGGGTATAATGGCCCTGTGTAATGTCTTGCCCTTTGTCATTCTGTGTCCAGTCTATATTGAAAGCTTTATCACCATAGTCTACCGACAGGTTGATAACGGGGAACCAGCCTTGATAGATAAATGACAGTTTACCATGATGATAGCCTTTGTCTATATACCATCCGGCCTGCATGATGGCTGTGTTCAGGGTATTTTGGGACATCAGGGTTGCTCCGGGTTTTACTATTGTACTCAGATCGCTGGCACCTGAGTTCATTGCCTCAGCCACATCATAATAGAAAGGGGCCCAGCTGTGAATTTTGAACGTATGTTCCGCTTTTCTATAACGTTTCGGATTGAAATCGACTGATGTCAGACGTGCCGAGTCCAGGTTGAATTGCTCTTGAGCGGCAAGTGTTTCAACAAATGGCATGGAAGCCGGCCGGTTGAGATCTGTCTTTTCAAAGAGCATACTGTCAGTCGGGAGTGAGGCAATGCGATATCCGTCGGCTTGGTAATCAGAGAAGAACAAACGTCCGTCTGACGATCCAAAAGAAGGATCGAAAGCTCCGAAGCGGGCAGCTGTCATTCGGTGGACTTGTCCGTCTGCCGGATTGAGGCTGTAGATGTTGTTGGTGCCGTTGGCTCCCGATTCGAAAAAGATTTTTCCATCTTTCCAAACAGGAGAAGTGATATTGGCGGAAGTTGTTTTTAGCAGTTCTTTCCATATTCCGTTTCCGAAGTTGAATTGTAACAGGCGGATACCGGAATCTGCGACAGCTATCGAGATAATTGTGTCGCCTCCTGCAAATGTCAGTTCTTTGATAAATGCATTATCGGGAACGTCGAAAGCAGCGAGTTCATTACCTTTTTCTGCTTGTATCAGCACGAGTTGGTTTTTACCTTCGACTGTAGGACGTGAAACGGCAATGTGCTGTCCTTGCTCGTCAATGGCCGGGGATAAATAACGTTGTCGGGGAGTGAGGGTTTTTATGTTTTTCTTATCCAGATCATAGTACTTTATAATTGAGTAATTCTGGTGTGTCCAACGTAGTCCGGGTACTAGTTCGCTCCAGTAAACCCGGCCGTTTCGATAGCTCAAACGGCTATTGATACTACCTATATAGTCCAGATGTTTTTCTCTGCCATTATTGATGATCACTAAAGAGTTGATATCTTTCAATCCCGACTTTACGGCAATCACTATAGAATCGTTGATGGGTTGTGGGTATCGATAGGAGGTATAAGTCTCTTTTGCAGGTGACAGATATTGCGGGGACTGTGTACAAGTATCCTGTTTCTCCCACTCTGCACGCAGGAAGTCGAACGTATCATGTTGGAGACGCTTAAAACTACTGCCCGTATAATGCTTAAATGAACCTTCGAACAGTAGGTTCCGAATGTATCTACCGGTGCTTTTATCCCAAATATCGGCTCCGTAGCGTTGACGAGCATAAGAGGTCATATCAAACCCCAGTGCATAGTAGGTACCAGTATAGTTTTTGTAAGATCCCATTAGCCACTTGTCGAAGGAATAGTTCTTTTTTCCTCCTAACATTTGGGCACGGTAAACCATGTTAAATTCCGGTAGTCGTCCACGACCACCGTTAGACATGGCAGTCTCCGTACTTACGGCATCTCCTTCAAGAAACCATACCGGCAAGAAAAAAGAGGCTACTCCGGCTGCCTGTTCACCTATTATATAATAGAGCGGTTTGAAAATGCCGTGCATTACCTTTCCTGTCTGGAAAACATGGCGTGACTCGTGCAGTACCAGATGCTTATCCCAACTTTGGTTATTCAGATCCGAAGAAGGCGTTGTAATAAGTTCCATTCGTCGGGGAGCCCAGGATACCATTCCGTTGGATTGCATGTTGCCCGGATGAAGAATGACCGGAAACTTAGCTTTGATCGGTTTTCCAATGGTCTTTGACATGTGTGGATAAACATTCTCGAGAAAGAGGGCATAACGGTAAGCCATGGAATCGTTTCCTTGCGGATAAACCAGATTGTAGTGGGGTAATCTCGCGATATTCCATTTGAATTTAGCAGGATCCGAGCCGTAATCCATAAATTGAGCATGGAGTCGGAACGATGTCAGCAGGCAAATAAGTGAAAGAAACAGATATTTTGATTTTAACATGAGCTGATTTTAAATGGTAATCTATCGCAAAGCTATAAAAAAATCTCAGTTCGTTCTGTTAAATTCGTTTATACATCAAGAAATTAGTCATTTCTATGTCACCAACAGATACTGTTTGTTCTTTTTCGATACTATAGCCGTGTTTCTCAAAAAATGGGCGGGCAGTGATGCTCACTTCCGAATAGACAGATACGCCTTGACGGATACGGACATACTCTTCTGCTTTTAGCAATAGGCGCGAAGCTATTCCCTGGCGTTGATAGTCGGGATGTACGAACATGCTATGCAGATATCCTTTAGAGTTGACAGATGTGAATCCTGCCACTTGAGACTTTCTGCTGTCTTCTGCCAACAGAAAGTATAGGTCGCTTTGAAACAGTTCATGCCAACGTTGTAGAGTTCCCCGTCCGGTCCATGCTTGGATTTGTAACCTGTTATAGTCAGCCGAACAGGTATTCTGCACGCTTTGTGTAAATAGGGCTCTAAGCAGATCTATATCCTCAAGAGTTGCTTTTCGGAGTCGGATGGGAGGAATTTGCAGGTGTAAAATGGGGAATGGCTTACCTGTTGCATCCAATGCATCGCGACCGGTAGTCTCAAATCCCATATGTAAATAGAATCCCAGTGCTGCTGCATTTTGTTCGTTTACGTCTACTTTATAGATTCGTTTTTTCCGAATGGCAAATTCAACCAGCCGACTACCGTAGCCATGTCCATGGGCATTCGGGCGGACAAACAACATTTCTATGCAATCATTACTTAATCCCATGAAGGCTGCAATAGTTCCTGAATCTTCGCGAATGATGTACAATCGGACTGCGGCAAGATATTCATGTCGGATCAGCGGCTTATAAAATTGTATGTCTGCTTCGGTCAGGAAATGGTGTGTGCTTCGGACAGCTTCTTCCCAGATGGAAAGAAGTTCATCATATACTTTTGGAGAAGGTTGTTCTATCATGACTTATCAATTAAAATTCAGCTTTCTTTTCGATGACCATTCTTTGCCCGGATACGGGGTGGATGAATTCCAGATATTCGGCATGCAGATAAAGGCGTTCTGCCTTCCGTCCATAAAGCTCGTCTCCTACGATAGGGCAGTTTAATCCCAACGGATGAGCTGCATGTACACGCAACTGATGTGTTCGTCCCGTCAGCGGGAAGAAAGCAATACGGGTCTGTCCGTTTTTCCGATCCATCACCCGATATCGGGTGATAGCTGTTTTTCCTAGCTCTTCGTTCACCATTTGTCTGGGTCTGTCAAGATAATCCGGACAGATGGGAAGATCGATAACTCCTTCTTCTTCCGAAAGGATACCATCCAATAGGGCTATATATCGTTTTTTGATGCTTCGGTTTTCAAACTGGGCCTGTAGGTGCCGGTGTACTTCTTGGGTCTTGGCAGCCAGCAGTAATCCTGAAGTGGCCATATCCAATCGATGTACAACGAGGGGACCTGTCGCTTCGGGATAGCGGGCTCTAAGCAGACTGTAGATCGATTGTTCTTCTGACTTTCCGGGTACGGAAAGTACTCCTTCGGGTTTATGAAGAACTAAAAGCCATTGGTCTTCGAAAAGAATCTCCGGCATATTTTGTGATAAAGAGTATCTTTCTGAGGGTGCTGGCTCTACATCGAGACCTTGCAACATGTGTCGCAAAATGGGTTCGCATTTTCCTCTGCAAGACGGATAATAATAACCGTGGTGTCTGATCTCTGTCTTAGGAGATTCCCCCCACCAGAATTCGGCCATGGCAATGGGGCTTAATCCGCTTAGATAAGCATATTGCAATAGTTTCGGGGCAGCACATTCACCTGCTCCGGCAGGTGGCGTTTTTTGAACGGTTTCTTCGAAGATAGCACACAAATTTTTAGTTTCTCCCTTGGCATTCAGGAAGTTGAACTGTTGGAATAGCTTTTGTTGCAATGCTGCCGAACGATTTCTGCGTTCGGCTTTGAGAGCCTCTATCTGTGACGAGAAACTTTCCATTTCTGTCTTTATTTCGGAAATTTGTTCTTTCCAGTATCTTTCCAAACGCTTGAATTCTGCTTTCTGGTATTGGCTTTCGCGAATCATGGCAGCTTGTTCATTTTCGTTCGGTCGGTGAAGTCTGCGCTGTTCCCGTTTCTCTTTTGCCGCTTTCAGAACTTTTCTGGCCTCTGACAATGCCTGCTGTGAGGAAGCTGTTTCTCTCTCCATCTTTTGTTGGAGTTCCAAATATCGGTCACAGTTTTGTAACTGTCCGATTTGGTGATTGATAGCCGAGATTTGTTCTTCTTCTATCTTGAAGAAACCATCCGGTTTCAACAGATCGTATACCGGCGGTACAAAGAAAGAGTGTGAATTGCTTCCGCACAAATTACCCGAAAAAGCAGCCAAATATCCCGTTTGTCCGTTAGAAGTACGGACTATCAATACGCCGAACATTTTTCCTTTGTCCAATTCTTCTTTCCATCTTGTCTGCTTATTTATGTAAGCCTGTACTTCTCCTGCTGCCATTACACATAACGGATGAGGAGTGTAATGGAAGGGATAAGTAAACAAGTGGGGCAATTCGATGCCGGCAATGGAGGTCTGGAAGGAATGAAACATGCTACTTTATTGGATTTAAACGGATTCTTGTGTGACGATTTTCAAGAGTTCTTCGAAGGAGCTTACTTTATTATATTTAAGCTTCCCACCGTTTGTCTTCGCAAAATGTTTTTTGGCACATTCGATCTTTGCTTCTTCTATTCTCCGATCTTGTAGGGAGGAATCGCTGGCTTTGGTTTCGGCAATAAAATAAGGATACTTCGATAACTTTTGTTTGAAGACGATGGCCCAGTCCGGATGGTATTTTCCCATCGGAGTAGGGATATAGAAATTGCCGGGTAGTTTTACATAAGCTTCTATTTCGTCGTTTTCTTCCAGTCTTTCCATGAATGTTTTTTCATTTTGGGAGTCGAATCTCACATGATCGTACAGATGTTTATCTGCTTTTATTGTGTTTACTCCCAAACGTCCCTGAATAGTTGCCCGGGTAAAGACCGATACATCATAGTACTGGTCGATTGGGGTATATTCGATATGTTTTACTATCAGACATGCTTTTTCTTCGTTAATCAGTTCCGAAGCCTTGATAATAAAATCCTCGGGATTGTTTTTGAATTGGCCGAATACATTCGGTTTTATCCGGGAGAGAATCTGAGCAACTGCCTGTCGGGTCAGATTGGTGGCGTCTGTGAGTTTACCGAGTAAGTCATATTTTACTTGATCGTTTGCCATGGCATCTATCTTTTCATAGTGCGCCTGATTGGCATCTACCTTAAATGCCTCTCCCGAAATTAAAGCTGCTTTGGACTTGATTTTTTCCATTTGGCCCGTAATGACAGAAAGATAGAGCTGGGATACTCTTAACTTTTCATTTAAACTTTCGATCGCTCTCTCTACCAATTCTTTTTCGTCAAACTTTACGGTGTAGGTTGACTTACTGCATAGCAGCTTTAACAGTTCCTGAAGTTTGCTGTTTTCAAGTTTATCTTTTGACAACCGAAGATTTATCTTACTTTTCCTTGCATCGTTCGGCTGCATCTCCCTTGGATTATAGATAGAGGCCAGGATGGTCATGATAGACGCCTTATAATCGGTGAGCTCGTCGTCGAAAATCACTTCTCCCTGTTTACGGTCTTCATAGAATTTGTCTGTCAGTTCTCCTTTCTTGATGTACTTGTTTTCAAGTAAAGAGTCGTAGATACTTTGTGCTATATCTTCGGTGGCTATGATGGTTTCACCGTTAGCTAATCGGAGCGACTGGTCCTTGAATAATTGGATGGTTACTTTCTGTGGACGGTCGGCTATGGCTTCCGCCATTTCTGTCTGTAAGCCTTTGGCAAACGATTCGTACGATTCACTGGCTATCACGGTCAGTAGGTTGACACGATGCACTTCTACGCCTAAAACATTGACGTCCATGCGATCTCCCTGTCCGTTTACACAGAGGCGCAGCCCTCGTCCCACTTCCTGACGCTTGCGCACCTCTGCCGAACTTTGTTTCAGGGTACAGATCTGAAAGACATTCGGGTTGTCCCATCCTTCCCGCAGAGCGGAATGTGAGAAAATAAAGCGGATCGGCTCTTTCCGGTCAAGCAGACGTTCTTTATTCTTCATAATCAAATCGTAAGCATCTTCATCTGCCGATTCTTTGGTTCCCCGCTCGGTTTTACTGTCAATCAGTTTTCCTTTTTTATCTTTGGAGAAGTATCCTTCGTGAGCTTTCGATGCCACAGTCGATTTCAGGTAATCGATATATTCCGGCTGATTGAATAACGAAGGATCCAGGTGTTTTATGATATCGGTATATTCCTGTTCGAAAATCTCGGCATATTCTCCCTTTCCGTCCGGGTTATACCGGCGGTATTTGGCTACTTCATCGATGAAGAAAAGGGAGAGAACTTTGATGTCTTTCTCAAACAGTTCCTGTTCTTTTTCTATGTGTGACAAGATGGTTTCCCGTATCTGGATACGTCGTAGTTGGGTTTCGTTGACGCTACCCGCTACGTCACCTGCATAAAGTTTGATGCCGTTCCGGAAGGTGACGGAGTCTTCAACGCCGTTGATATCTGTAATTACATAGTCGTTCCGGTATTCTTCCAGATGGTTTGATTTAGCATACAAGTCATCATTTATCTTCAGAGCTCGTACTACCTGATTCACTGCTTTGGTTCTTTTTACTTCGAATCCGATATTGGCAGTCGGGTTTTTGTCCGGATACAGGTTCAAACCTTCCAGATAAACGAATCCTTCAGTAGCTGTTGTCCCACTGATAGAGATACCCTTGACAGCGATTTTCTTAACCAGTTGCAGGTTGTAAGCTTCCATTGCGTCCAGGCGATAGACCAGATTATAGAGTTCGCGGTGTGTAGCCGAATAACGCAGTGTGAACAGGGGATTGAATCGTTTCAATCCCTCTTTTGTTTTGGCTCCTTCTACTGACTGAGGTTCGTCGATAATCAGTATCGGATTCATCTGCGCAATCACATCGATGGGACAGTTTCCGCCAAAATCATCCAGCTTCATGTAGATGCGGCGGGCATCTTTGTTCGTTGCATTGAACTTCTGTGAATTGATGATCATTACATGGATTTTGCTGTCTGTGACAAATGCGTTCAATTCACCCAACTGTTTGGAGTCGTAGATGAAATAAGACAGAGGGGTGCTGTAATCCGAGGCAAAGTGTTCCTTCATAATCTCCAGGCTTTTGTGGACTCCTTCGCGGATGGCAACACTGGGTACGACAATGATGAACTTGCACCAACCGTAGCGTTTGTTCAGTTCAAAGATGGTTTTGATGTAGGTATACGTTTTACCTACACCCGTCTCCATTTCGATGGTGAGATTGTATTTCCCTTCCAGCGCTTCCGACGGTTTGATTTGTTGGGCACGCTGGATATCCCGGATGTGTTTCAGAACGATCTCATCTGTGAGTTGAGGTACGATAGGGTGGTTACGGAATCCTGTAAACTTTTCAAAGCTGGTCTGTCCGTCTTTCTTCCGGGTCTCTACTTGATAGTCGAATATCTTGTATGGCTGCCCGCCAAAGACATCACATACCGCTTTTGCTGCGTCTTCCTGAAACTTCTGATGTTTGAATTTTAATTTCATTTCTGTATCTTCCTTCTCTGTTTAAAGAATCTCGATCGTAGTACCGGGAGATAATGTTTTGAATATCTCGTCTATATTGATACGATCGGCACTGTCACGGAATGAGGCGTCCCGGAAGACAACCCGGCGTGGTTGCCTGCCGGCTATTTCACGGAAGACTTTTTCGGGAATCTGTTCTGCGAAACATGCCATTAATTCGGTCTTGTCGACAGAATAAACCGTATATCCATTTATATCCTCTTCATCATGTGGTAGAGACAGGGATAGTCCCAGGTTGGTCAGGCAACCATAAAGCAGATCGAGTCCGGTACGGTCTTCTTTGATATTATCAGTGAAATAGAATAAATCACTCTGTGAATATTCCTTTGCACTGTAGTACACGTCCTTCATATTGCTGTCGGCAATCCGAAAAACACGGAAACCGATGTCCGGGAGGTCCTTTAATTTACGCTGGCTGCATTCCGCCTCAATTGTGTCTCCGGCACGTCGAATACGTTCTTTGGACAGTTCGCAGATGTTCAATGCTTTATGGTTTTCCGTAAGGAAGTCGATTGCATTCTGCATAATCTCTTTTTCACTGGGAGTTTTGGCCTTTTTTATTGTTTCAGTCACATCTTCCGGCAGTTGTACGAGGATGTATTTCACCTTGTTTTTACGTGGTTTCATGTTCATCCGCATAACTGCTTCGGCGGTCGTACCGCTTCCTGAGAAAAAATCCATCACGATGCAATCTTTGTTTTTGGTGTCGATAAACTCACATAAATATTGGATCAGGCTGACAGGTTTCGGAAAGTTGAACACTTTCTTATCAAAGAACTGTAGTTGATGGTTACCGGCCTGTTCATTGGTTTCGACTCCTACTTTGTAATTGATCAGGTTGGGCGGAACTTCCGGATCATATTCCAGCTTTTCGTACGAAGGACTTAACTTGAGAGTCGGTATTTTGATTGTTGTTCCTTTTTGTATCTCTTTGTCCAGATTCGCCTGGCTCCATTTGAATTTGGCTTTCAGTTTGACGGGGGCTGTAAACAGTCCGCCACGTACGGTGGTGTCTTCCAGTAATTCCACATCATAAGCATCTGTTCCGTACATGCCTGCTTTGATCACTCCGTCGGGGATGGAAGTGACTACTTTGTTGGCGGGGAAGGTCAGGATACCGACGGAATTCGGTTGATTCAACAAACCGTTCGAACTAACCGATTCCTTCTTCAGACCCTGGAATTTCATGTCGTTTTTCTTCTTCTGATAGCAGACGATGTATTCGATGATTTGCTTACTTTTTTTTGAGAGATTTTCCGGAGTTTCCGTCTTGGCCCAATTAAATACATCGATGAAATTAGAAGCATTGAATACTTCATTTCCTATTTTGATCAGATTTGCCAATTCGTGATCATCAATGGAAATAAAAATGATGCCATTATCATTTAACAGAGTGCGGGCAAGCATCAGCCGGGCATACATCATGCTACACCAATCGGAGTGAAACTTTCCGTTAGCCTCCGTATTCTGAAACAATCGTTGCCCTTCTTCATTATATCTTCCCTGTTTCTCGTCGGATTCTTCCTGTGAAAGAGCGAATGTATCATTGAAGATAAAGTCTTTACCCGTGTTGTAAGGCGGATCGATATAGATAACGTCTACCTTTCCTGCGTAACTCTTTTTCAGGAGTTTCATTGCGTCCAGATTGTCTCCCTCGATGTATAGGTTTTGGGTCTGTTCCCAATTCCTGCTCTCTTCCGGGCAGGGACGCAATGTTTTTCGGATAGGATGCGCCACCTCTCTTATCGCCTGCTTCTTGCCCACCCATGTTAATTCGTAACGTTCGTCGTCATCATATACCACTCCCATTTCTGCTTGGTTGGCTGTAAGCAGGAATTTCAGTTTATCAAAGTCGATAGCTTTATGTAGTTGTCCGTCCTTACCCATCGATTCAGTGACTACGTTTGGGAAGAGTTCGGCTATTTTATTCAGGCTGTCCTCTGCGATGCTCACAGATTCCATTTTTAGCTTTTCCATATATGATTTCATTTTTGTTCTGCAAAGTTAAGATTTTCATTCTGATTGGCTAATTTCCTCTATAAATAATGTGTGTTTAAGGAAGTAGTCTACCGATATCACGAACCGGTTGTTAGCTTACGTAACAAGGCAAGTGCTTTATCTTGCTGACCGGATAGTCTTATGTTCTAATGCCACATAGGAAAACATGGGGATGTTTACTATCAAAACATGGGGATGTTTAGGTGGACAACATGGGGATGTTTAGTATAAGAACATCCCCATGTTTTGAGATTGATGATTAGGAGGAAAGAGGCATAAGGTGCGAAAGTACTTCCTGAATTATAGGAAGCAAGCGTATTTACTTGTATTTATTTTCATAAAATATGTCTTTTATGAATACTTTTGCCTATTTTTGCGTATTCAATCTATTGACAGAATGGAGTAATATTTAGTTGAAATTTTATAGTAAAAATCATGAAAAACGCAATTGGTAATTGTAGGCAGCGAAAAGCAGTGCTGTTCGCCCTCGCTTTGCCTCTGATGTTTTCCGGTTCGCCTGCGCAGGCAATGCACAGGTCCGAAATCGTTAGAGAAGTGACACAACAAAACTTGAAGATCGTTAGTGCAAAGAAAATCAATCCGACAACGATTGAAGTATTATTCTCTAATAATCAGAGAATGACATTCGATTTCTACGGGGAAAACATCTTCAGAGTATTTCAGGACAATGCCGGAGGAATCATCCGTGATCCGGAAGCAAAACCTGAAGCACAAATTCTGGTAAACAATCCCAGAAACACTGTTTCTACACTCAACTTGAATGATGGCAGCAATCTCATCTCTATCACTACGGGGAAAATCAAAGTGGAAATCGACAAGAATACTTCTTTGATGAAAGTGATTGACTTGGAAAAGAATGCTGTTGCCTTTGAAGAGGTAGAACCCGTACTTTTCGATAAGGGAAAAGTGACTGTAACCCTGAAAGAAAATCCCAATGAATATTTTTATGGTGGCGGTGTGCAGAACGGACGTTTTTCACACAAAGGAAAAGCCATTAATATTGTAAACGAGAACAGTTGGACTGACGGCGGAGTAGCTTCTCCTGCGCCATTCTATTGGTCGACCAATGGCTATGGTATGATGTGGTATACCTTCAAACCGGGTAAATATGATTTCGGTGCAGACGAGAAGGGAAAAGTGAAACTTACACATGATTCTCCATATCTCGATCTCTTTTATATGGTTAGCGACGGAGCTGTGGGCGTGTTGAATGATTTCTATCAGTTGACCGGTAATCCGGTGCTGCTGCCCAAGTTCGGTTTCTATCAGGGACATTTGAATGCTTACAATCGCGACTATTGGAAAGAAGACGAAAAAGGAATCTTGTTCGAAGATGGAAAGCGTTATAAAGAAAGTCAGAAAGATAATGGCGGAATCAAAGAATCATTGAACGGTGAAAAGAATAATTATCAGTTCTCGGCCCGTGCAGTGATTGACCGTTACAAGAATCACGATATGCCGTTGGGTTGGCTCCTGCCGAATGATGGATATGGTGCCGGATACGGACAGACGGAGACACTCGACGGAAACATTCAGAATCTGAAAAGTCTGGGTGACTATGCCCGTAAGAATGGCGTTGAAATTGGATTGTGGACACAATCGGATTTACATCCGAAAGAAGGCGTCAGTGCATTGCTGCAAAGAGATATCGTGAAAGAAGTTAGAGATGCCGGTGTGCGTGTGTTGAAAACAGACGTAGCATGGGTCGGTTGGGGATATTCGTTCGGATTGAATGGAGTGGCAGATGTGGGTCACATTATGCCTTATTACGGTAACGATGCACGTCCGTTCATTATTTCACTTGACGGTTGGGCCGGTACGCAACGATATGCCGGAATCTGGTCGGGTGACCAGACAGGCGGTGTATGGGAGTATATCCGTTTCCATATCCCGACTTATATCGGTTCAGGCCTGTCAGGCCAACCTAATATTTCTTCGGATATGGATGGCATCTTTGGCGGCAAGAATATGATTGTCAACACCAGAGACTTCCAGTGGAAAACTTTCACTCCGATGCAGTTGAATATGGACGGATGGGGATCTAATGAAAAGTATCCTCACGCTCTGGGCGAACCTGCCACTTCTATCAATCGCTGGTATCTGAAACTGAAATCGGAATTACTGCCTTACACTTATAGTTTTGCAAAAGAGGCTGTAACCGGTATGCCGCTTATCCGTGCCATGTTCCTGGAATATCCGAATGCTTACACCTTGGGAACAGCTACGCAGTATCAGTTTATGTATGGTACCGATTTTTTAGTAGCCCCCATTTACAAAGCTACCAAAGCAGATGCTGAAGGCAATGATATCCGTGATGGCATTTATTTGCCCGAAGGAGAGTGGATCGATTATTTTACCGGAGAGAAATATCAGGGTAACTGTGTTCTCAACAATTTTGCCGCTCCTCTCTGGAAGCTTCCGGTATTCGTAAAGAACGGAGCTATCATCCCGATGACCAATCCTAATAATAACGTTGCTGAAATTAATAAGGGACTTCGTATCTACGAAATCTATCCGTATAAGCACATGATGACCGTTGAATATGACGATGACGGTATATCTGAAGCATATAAAGAGGGTAAAGGAACCACTACTTTCATTGAATCGAATGTTGATTCAAAGAATAATGTGAAGATTTCGATTCGTCCTACACAGGGTGATTTCGACGGCTTTGTAAAAGAGAAAGCCACAGAATTCAGAGTAAATGTTACTGCTAAGCCGAAGAAGGTTTCTGCTCAGATAGGTAAAGGCAAAGTGAAGTTGACCGAAGTGTCTTCTATGGATGATTTCCGGAAAGGTGAAAACGTATACTTCTATGACGCTGCTCCTAATTTGAATAAGTTTGCTACAAAGGGCAGTGAATTTGAGAAGAAGGTTATCACTAAGAATCCTCAAGTTCTTGTGAAACTCGCCGCTACCGATATTACTAAAAATCAAGTTGTAATGGATATCGAAGGCTTCCAATATGCACCTGCCGATAATTACAGAGTAACCTCCGGTTCGTTGACCGCTCCTGCTGCCCGAATTGCTGCCGAAGATATTGAGGCTTATACCTTGAAGCCGACATGGAACAAAGTGCCGAATGCTGATTTCTATGAAATAGAATTCAATGGCATGCTGTATACAACAATAAAGGATACTGAGTTGCTGTTTGACGGACTGGCTGCTGAAACAGACTATACATTTAAGATTCGTGCCGTAAACAAGGATGGCTATTCGGATTGGGCTGAATTCGGTGCTAAGACAAAAGCTAATCCGCTGGAATTTGCTCTTCACGGAATCAAGGGTGAAACAACTGCGAAGAATCAGGAAGGATTTGATATCGATCGTTTGTTCGACTTTGCCGAGCTGGGTGATATGTGGCATACGAAGTATGGAGCAAAAGCACTGCCTTATGATATGATTATCGATCTGAGAACAGTGAACCAGCTGGATAAATTCGAATACCTGCCACGTACCGATGGTGGTAACGGAACGATCCTGAAAGGTACTGTATATTATAGTATGGATAAGGAAAACTGGACCGAGGCCGGAGCAATCGACTGGAAACGTAATGGTGATGTGAAAGTATTTACATTTACTGAACGTCCGACTGCACGCTATATCAAACTGGCTGTAACAGAAGGTGTAAACAACTATGGTTCGGGTAGGGAATTGTATGTATTTAAAGTTCCCGGAACCGAGAGCCGTTTGCAGGGTGATATCAATAACGATGGTAAGATCGACAATAACGATTTAACCTCGTATACCAACTATACCGGTCTGAGAAAAGGTGATTCCGACTATGAAGGCTATATCAGTGTAGGCGACATTGATCAGAATGGTTTGATTGACGCTTATGATATTTCTGTAGTGGCAACACAATTGGAAGATGGTGTAAGTGAAGAGCCGATTGAGAAACTGGATGGTACCATTGAAATCAGTACTGCTAAACGGAATTACAGTAAGGGTGAGGTTGTTGAAGTGCTTGTAAAAGGTGTCAACCTCCGCTCTGTAAATGCGTTGAGTTTTGCGTTGCCATACAATCAGCAGGATTATGAATTCGTGGGTGTAGAACCTCTGAACCTCAAAGCTATGGAAAATCTGACTTATGACAGACTCCATACCAATGGTACAAAAGCACTCTATCCTACATTTGTTAACCTCGGAGCTAAAGAAGCCCTCGAAGGAACAAACGATCTGTTTATTCTGAAGCTGAAAGCGAAACGCGCTGTGAAGTTTGATCTGAAAGCTATTGATGGCGTTTTGGTTGACAAGAACCTGAACACACGTAAGTTTTAAACTTCTGTAAAAGAATACTCCGTTGTTTGAACGGAGGCAAATAAAAAGCTGCCCGGAAAATTTCCGGGCAGCTTTTTATTTGGAGTATCATTTAAATAGAAACAAGGACTTTAAAGTAAAATGTATCATGGAGTGGAAAAGTGGAGATGGTTTTAGTACGTTATAATACCATATTCCATTTACTTCTGTATGTTTGGTTCGGAACTATATTATTCCGTATAAATCATCTTTTTAGTCATCCCTCCGTCAATCGTGATGTTCTCACCGTTGATAAATTCATTTCCTTCTTCACAAAGGAATCTACACATGCGGGCTATATCTTCCGGTTTACCGACTCTTCTCGAAGGGTGTTGCGCATGGTCCTCCGGACGGAGACGATCGTAGTCATGGGTTTGTATCCAGCCCGGCGCAATAGAATTGACTGTGATATGGAATTGGGCAAGTGACAAGGCTAACGCGTGTGTCAGTGAATAGATTCCCCCTTTAGAAGCTGCATATCCCTCGCTGCCGGATTCACTCATTAAATACCTGGTAGAGCAGATATTGATGATTCTTCCGTACGGATTGGATATCGTTTGCGATTGACGGTGGATAGCCATGAAGCGTGAAGTAATAAATACCGGGCGTAGATTAATGGATAGAATCCTGTCGAAATCTTCTATGCTTGTTTCAGTGATAGGAGAGAAGTCACTGATACCTGCGTTATTGATTAAGATATCAATGTCATCCCATTCCTCAATGATGGATTGCATGCAGTGTTCAAGCATATCCTTGTCGCTTATGTCAACTTGATGAAAAATGGCTCCTGTTTCTTCTGCAGTACGTTTTCCTGCTATTTCGTCTTTGTCGCAAAATGCCACCCGATACCCACTTTTACAGAATATTTCTACAATGGCTTTACCAATTCCATTGGCTCCTCCCGTAACAAATACTCTTTTATAATGATGGGTCTCTGTTGTCGTTTGCCCCGGTTGTTCAGTTCTAGCAGGGTGAGTGATCCCCGTTTTCTTTTTGCCATATTTGCGTGCTTTTTCCCAAGCCGCTTTTCTGGCTTCATATTGTTCGTATTGTCTTTCGATATAATTGTCTGCCATAATATTTAGGTATTCAAATTGGGTATAAGGCAATGATTCTTAGGTTGCTTACTTGCCGATGCAGCATATTCACATCACTGATTATCAGTGACTATTCATTTTAATCGGTACAACCTCTGTTTTTACAAGTACACAGAATGTAGGGACAAATGCAAACCGTTGTATTTCATCGTTTTGCATATACGTGTTGTACCGCCTTCTTTCAGCTCTTTTGTGGAATGTTTGCTATCAGATTCAACGTATTGACTGATAGGTCATTTCCGCAAGGATGTTACAGAACGCATGTTGAACACAAAGGTAGTGTTTTTCTTGGGATTTCTGCGGTTTGCGGTGGGATTTTTGTGCTTTGATTATTTGGGGTACTCGATTCGTTGGAAAAAGTGTAGCGAAACTGAATTATTCGCTTGGAAAAGTGTAAGGCCATATACTTTGTATTTGTTTTTAGCCTTAATATTAATGCCTCAATCCTTCTTGAATTATACCTTGTCTGATATAATCACAGTGGTGAAATGATAAATTAGACCCATACTGATATAATGTCGAATATTTTTGCTAACTTTGTACCCGATATGGTATAGATAAAGTGCAAACTGCGTGAATAATCAAACTTGTTTGATTTATTCCGAGGTGCAGTCTTCATTGTAAAATCATTGATTTTAAATATGAACGCTTATGAATAATCTCTCTACTACGGTCAAGATGTTGCGAAAGCAGTATAACCTGACGCAAGAAGAACTTTCGTTGAAGTCGGGGGTAGGATTGCGCTTTGTGCGAGACCTCGAACAAGGGAAGGAAACGCTGCGTCTTGATAAGGTGAATCAGCTTCTTGACTTCTTTAATTATGAAATGGTTGCCATTTCTAAAACTGATAATCAATGAGACAAGCCTGTATATTTTACAAAGACCAGTTGGCTGGGATTCTTACGGAAAACGATGCTGGATATGAGTTCCGTTATTTGCCGGAATATCTATCATTGGAGGCGGCAAGAGCCGTCAGCCTGACATTGCCATTGCAGGAAGAAGTATATACAAGTTCTGTACTATTCCCGTTTTTCGATGGTCTGATTCCTGAAGGATGGCTATTGGATGTTGCACTGAGGAATACGGACATCAGCATTCTTGACCGGATGTCGTTGCTTATGACCTGCTGTAAGGATTGCATCGGAGCGGTAAGCGTTGTTCCTGTGGAAGAAAAGGAGGTGAGCCATGTGTAATTGTCTGCATTGCTATCGTCCTCTCCTAAAGGGGGAAAAGGATATGCACACGGCTTGTATAAAGAAGTTCTTTGGAACAACAACGTTGCCCGTTCTTGATTATACGACGGAGCAACTTGACCAGCTTGCTCTGCAAATCATTCAAGACCAAACCTCATTGACAGGTGTCCAGCCGAAATTGTCCTTGCATCTGAATGAGCATGAGGGCAGCAAACGATTGACCATTGTCGGGCTGTGGGGAGGTTATATCTGTAAGCCACAGACCTCGCAATATGAAATGATGCCGGAGGTAGAGGATTTGACCATGCACCTTGCAGAAGTGGCACGTATTGAGGTTGTTCCTCACACGCTAATGCGGATGGCGGATGATACCCTATGTTATCTTACTCGTCGGATTGATAGGACTCCTGCCGGAGAGAAGATTGCGATGGAAGATATGTGCCAATTGACGGAAAGGCAAACGGAGCATAAATACAAGAGCAGCTATGAACGTGTCGGTAAGGCGGTTTTGAAATATTCGTCTTTGCCCAAAATGGATGTTACCAATTTCTTTGAACTGGTACTTTTCTCTTGGCTGACAGGAAATAACGATATGCACTTGAAAAACTTCTCTTTGTATGAAGCAGCGAATAAAATACGTTTGACTCCTGCTTACGATTTGCTGAACGCAGCTATTATCAATCCAAAGGATGATGAAGAACTGGCATTGACCTTGAACGGTCGGAAGAAAAAGCTTCAAAGGGGAGATTTTATCAAATCGGCAGCCACTCTGGGTATAGAGAATGTGATTGTAGAACGACTGATAAATAAGTATATTAAGCTATTGCCTAAGTTTAAGGCTGTCATTCAAAGCTCTTTCCTGAGTGCTGAATTGAAAGAAAAGTATGGCGAATTGTTGAAAGAACGGCTTGCGAGGCTCTCGCAGGAAGTTGTACAATAGTAAATTTTATATTAAATCCAATTTTCTGCTTTTGTCGTTTGAAATGATGACCATATTAGTCGTTTTTTATAAATTTGTAATCGGAATGAAAGCTGTTTCATAATGTCGTAATGTTTAATAACAAATTAATATAGATATATGCCGAAAAGACGAGTGTTTTTTAGTTTTGAGTTCCATAAAGATGCCTGGAGAGCTTCCCAGGTGCGCAATATGGGTAAAGTGGACAACTCTTCTACATTTAGTGACAATGATTGGGAAGAGGTGAGATTGAAAACAGATACAGCAATAAGGAAATGGATTGATGAGCAATTGGATAAGCGATCATGCCTTGTTGTTTTGATTGGGGCAACTACATCATCTAGAAAATGGGTGAAATATGAAATAGAGAAGGCTTATCAACTTAATAAGGGTATAGTCGGAATACGCATCCATAAACTAAAAGATATGTATGGGAATCAAACTACTGCCGGTGCCAATCCGTTTTATTCTCTTTATACGCAAGAAGGTTATAGGCTATCTAACTACATTGAGGTGTTTGATTCGAATTATTCCTTAAGTACTTATGTTTATGATGATATAAAAGAAAATATAGAACAATTGATAGAAAACGCCATAGAAAATGCTGGCACATATTAGTTATTTATGCAGTATCATTATCAACTGATTTTTTTAGGAAATACAGAAAATCCTCTCATTAGAGACATCTTGAATGTGTTTATCAAAAAAATAGGAGAGCTAGGATTGTCTGAAAAAATTCTTAAAATAATATATTCGTATGAATTTGACGAAAAATACAATAATAAGAATCCTTCGTTTTGTTTCTATATAGGAAGTGAAGATGTGCATTATGCTGATGTGGAAAAAATTGAAACAATTTTGACTAATGGTGATGCAATATTACCTATTTATTTCAAAGAAAACAATTTTAACAATGAAATACCCATCATATTGCATCCTATTAACGGTGTATTTGCAGGCAATAGAACCACTTGCTATTATGTGAATATAGCACTTCAAGGATTAAGATTATTGAGAAAAACGCGAAGAGTATTTATAAGCTATAAAAGAAGCGATTCAACAGGTGTTGCAATTCAACTTTTTGAAGAATTGATTAAAAATAATTTTGATCCATTCTTGGATTCGTATTCTATTCCACCGACGGAAGACTTTCAAGATGAATTATATCATAGAATGTCCGACAGCGATGTGGTAATTCAATTATTGACGCCCAGTTTTCATGAGAGTGGGTATTGTAGGGAGGAAATAGAAACTTCAAACGTTAAACAGATAGGAGTTGTGCAGGTTGTTTGGCCTAAATGTTCCATAGAAAAATCAGATTATCTTTGCATACCAGTTCAATTGGAGGAAAATGATTTAATGAATATGGAAAGTGCTGAAAAGTGTAAACTTACACTGCCCTGTCTGGAAAAAATAATTGATGTAATAGAGTCGTGCAGAGCTAGAAATTTAGCAGCAAGACAGGATACATTGCGAGGGGAGTTTATTCAAGAAGCAAAAAAAGTTGGACGACTGGTCTTTCAAGAAAGGTATTACATCATCGAAAGAGACATTAATAAAAAACTTCTTGCACTTTATCTGCCAGCAATAGGAGTGCCTACATCATATGACTATTATAAATCAAGAGAGTTTCGTGAATTACTTGAGACACCAGAATTAAAGGTGTATCTGCTTTACGATTCTCTTAAGGTACGAAAAGATTGGATTAACCATTTAAATTGGCTTAATTCCGCTCTTGAAGTAAAAACTATTCAAAGAAATGAGTTTGATAAATGGATGAACCAAAAGTAAAAAATATATTTCTTTCCGCAAGTATCCCTTTTACCGAAAGAAATAAAAAATATATAAATACCTGTGACGTTACATCAATCAGAGATGCTGTAATTGCATTAACATCTGTTGTGATAAAAGATTATAGACTGATATGGGGTGGGCATCCTGCTATTACACCGATGATAAGCAGAGTGCTAAATATATTGGAATACAATGTTTCCGAACATGTTATGCTATATCAATCCAAATGGTTTGTGGAGCAATTCCCAAAAGAAAATAAGGACATGCCAAAGGTGGTGCTAACAGAGAAGAAAGATTCGTTAGAAGAGAGTCTGCTTGAGATGCGAAACAAAATGATTGGTAATAATGAATTTATGGCCGCTTTTTTTATTGGAGGGATGGAAGGTGTTGAAATTGAATATGATATGTTTAAGCAATTTCATCCGGATACTCCGATGTTTCCAATAGCCAGCACAGGGGCTGCAGCAAAAATACTTTTTAATAAGCATAAAAATGAATATGACATTGAATTAGAGAATAATCTCGCTTATATGTCACTATTTCGTGAAATAATAAAACAAATTTGATATGGCACATAAAACTTTCATTTCGTATAAGTATAGCGAAGCTCAAAACTTACGAGACAAAATTATTGATTCTTTAGGTGAGGACGCTAAATATTATCAAGGAGAAACAAGTGATTCCCCAGATTTAACAGATACTTCAACAGAGAATATTAAGAAAAACTTAAGAGACATGATGTTTGATACCTCAGTAACAATAGTAATCATCTCTCCAAATATAAAGAAGAGTAGGTGGATTGATTGGGAAATAGAATATAGCCTCAAAAGAATCACAAGAAAAGAAAGAACTTCACATACAAATGGCGTAGTTGGTGTCATTATGAAAGTCAATGGTTCCTATGATTGGTTTAAATATTCAACTCAGCATCAAGATGGATGTCGTTCAAATAAATATCGTGATGATTTGGTTTATGATATAATCAATAATAATAGATTTAATCAAAATCCCAAAAAATTCTCTTGCGAACAATGTCAAACAGTTGACGCATTAAGTGGCTCATATATTTCTTTTGTAGAAGAGGAGGATTTTTTAGCTGATCCAAATAAGTACATAAATAATGCGTATGATAAAAGTGAGTATGATGGGTATGGGTACGAACTGGTTCGTTCTAGGTAAAAGATATTGCTGAATAACTATGGAATAGGATATGAAGCTAATGGACAATAATTTCTTCAAAAGTAAAGCGTTGTTCAGCCTAGCTTTAATAGAAAGAGGTTATAACAAAATTAAATAGAAGACACTGCAAATAGCTTATGTTGTTATATGCTCATATGACCATATATGGCGTTTGCGGACGTTTTATTATTAGCGAGGGAGGATGTCTTTATGACATTCTTCGTTGGTTTTAATTGGGTAAATGATAATGGGGCAAGTTTACTAAACTACTAGCACTTCCTATAGTTATTTGGTGGGCGACGGTGTGGATGGAGACCATGAAATATAAGAAAGATAACTTATCAGTTATCATGGAATAAATGTGTGGTCTAGTTATAGAAATTGAGGCTATATGTATATTTGTATAGATTCAGTTTTTCGTTTAATATGGGTTAGAATTTGTTAGATTTCGGTGATCAATAGTAAGATATTAATGCTTCTTGCTTTCATAATACTCTTTTATCAATTGATTTACTTCATCCATCGATATTTCTCCCTCTATATGTTTGCGTGCCGTTTCAATGAGGAAATCGGATACACGTAAATTGTCAACCGCTTGCAAACCTATGGACGTTCTCCACAATTTGGCTCGCTCACGCTTATCCAAGTCTTTATCATTCAAGTATTCATCAAATATATACATGTCCTTATTATATTTTGCTCAGAATTCTGTTGAAGATTACAAAAGTACAAAATAATCCCGGTTTATCGAATATAATTCGCTATATTTGCACTATAAAATCGCATTAAACAATGAAGCTAAATAAAATAAAGACTGTTTTGTCGGATAAAGGTATCTCTCAGACATGGTTGGCTAAGCAACTTGATAAAAGTTTCAGCATGGTAAATGCTTATGCGTGCAATAGAATCCAGCCGAATTTGGAAACATTGCAGAGGATTGCCGAGATTTTACAGGTGGATTTAAAGGATTTGATAACAGATAAAGAGGAAAGGTAAAATGCAATGAAAAACTTTACGGAGAATACAAGAGTACAAGTCCCGGCTGCATTGCATCTTTGCAAGCTCGGTTATACATATTTGGATGATATAACATCATACAATCCCCAGACGAATATTTTGACGGATGTTTTTATCCGCTCAGTAAAACGTCTGAATCCTGTTTTGACTGACTTGGAATGCAGCCAGTTGCTGGATAAAATTGTCGGAGTCTTGAACAACGATGATTTAGGCAAGGAATTCTATAGCATACTTTCCTCCAATAGTGGCGTGAAGTTGATAGATTTCGCTGATGTGAATAATAATGAATGGCACGTTACGACAGAGTTTACATGCGAAAATATTGAATCCGGTGATAGCTTCCGTCCTGATATCACATGCTTTATAAACGGCTTGCCTTTAACTTTTATCGAAGTCAAGAAACCTAATAATCATGATGGAATCTTAGCAGAGCGGGATAGGATTAACAAAAGGATGCGGAACAAGAGTTTTCGTCGCTTTATCAATCTTACCCAATTGATGATTTTTTCCAATAATCAGGAATACGATAATGAAAACAGGGTTCCGATACAAGGGGCGTTTTATTGTTGTGCATCAAAAGAGAAAGCTTTCTTTAATGTGTTTAGAGAGGCTGATGCTACTTTCGTGTCGGAATATCCATATATAGCGTTGACGGAAAATACAGAAAAAAAGGTTCTCAGACATAGGAATTGTGTCGTTATTAAAAACTTGCCTGATTATGAAACAAATAAAAAGGTAGATACTCCTACGAATCGTGTTTTGACATCAATGCTTTGCCGGGAGAGGCTTTTGTTTCTGTTAAGATATGGCTTTGCGTATGTTAATCGAACTATAGAGCTGGAAGATGGCAGTAAAATCACAACTCTCGAAAAACATGTGATGCGCTATCAGCAATTGTTTGCTTCATTGGCTATTCGCAAAAAACTATCTAAAGGTGTCAAGAGTGGAATAATATGGCATACGCAAGGCAGTGGCAAGACAGCATTGGCGTATTATTCAGTTCGCAGTCTGACCGATTATTATGCAAAACGTGAGACGGCTGTTAAATTCTACTTTATAGTGGATCGTATTGCGCTGATGGAGCAGGCGAGCGATGAGTTTGTTGCACGTGGCTTAGTTGTAAGGAATGTCAATAGTAGGGATGATTTAATGAAAGACATCCGTGATACTACTCCTGTGGTGAACGGTGAGGGTAAAGCGGAAATAATGGTTGTAAACATACAGAAATTTAAGGAAGATTCTACCAAAATACATATAGAATCTGGATATAATACTAATCTTCAGCGTGTATTCTTTATAGACGAAGCACACAGAGGATATAGTCCGCAGGGTAGTTTTCTTGCAAATCTTTTAGAAGCAGATAAGGATGCTGTAAAAATAGCATTGACAGGAACTCCTTTGTTACGAGAAGAAAAAGAATCTTGGCGTGTTTTCGGCGATTATATTGATACCTACTATTATGACAAATCGATAGCAGATGGTTACACGTTAAAACTGATGCGTGAACCGATAGAAACCATATATAAAGAGCGTATTGAGAGCATTCTTGATAAATTGGCTGGAAACGTAGAAGTCAAGAAAAGCGATATAGACAAGAATAAGATAATTGAGCATGAAAGTTATCTGAACGCTTTGCTTGATTATATTATTTCTGATTTGCGGAGATTCAGAAAAGAACAAGCCGATGATTCCATCGGTGCAATGATTGTGTGCAAAACCAATCCACAGGCTCGTGAAATGTTCCGTTTATGGCAGCAGCGTTTCAGATTCGCACAGCGTATTGAAGATAAGTGGGAAGAGCAGTTGGGAATGGTGGCAGAGCCAATGGTTGCGTATGGTCATGCCAAACCATTGCGTGCTTCTCTGATACTGCATGATGAAGGTGACAAATTAGAGCGAAAAGCATATATTGAAGAATATAAGAAGCAGCAGACTGTAGATGTACTGATTGTCAATCAGATGTTGCTTACCGGATTTGATGCTCCCAGATTGAAAAAACTATATTTGGGACGTAGCCTTGACGGTCATGATTTGCTACAGGCTCTTACGCGTGTAAACCGTCCGTATAAAGATTTCAAATATGGCTATGTGGTTGATTTTGTAGATATAAAGGAAAACTTTGATTCGACAAATGACCGCTATCTGAGAGAATTAAACCGCACGGCGGATATTAAGGAGACCAAACAGAACGAGCCTGTTGGCAATGCTATTATCGAAGATAGGGAAGAGATAATAGCGAAAATGAAAGAAATCAAAAGTGTTCTCTTTAATTTCACTTGCGATAATCCGGAAGAGTTCAGGCAAGAAATCGACGAAATAGAGGATAAAGACAGGCTTTATGAATTACGGTCTGTATTGAATGATGCTAAAGCTATTCTGAATCAAGTCAGAGCTTTTGGCGATGATGAATTGAAAGAAAAAATAGAGTCTTTGGCTTTTGGTGGCATTCCTACTTTGATTACAGAGGTTACACATCGCATAGAGAGGATGAATCTGTTTGAAAGTACAGAGCATAAGGCAGATGTTTCTGGAATAATCAATGTTGCTCTGTCAGAATTGGAATTTGAGTTCAAAAAGGGAATGTCCGAGGAACTGCGAATTGTAGTTAATGATATTCGTGAGCGTTGCGAAAAGGTACAAGCCGAATTTGATGCCAATTTTGATAGAAATGAAGAAAAATATGTCATCCTTGCAGATGAGTTCCGGGCATATTTCCGTAAAAAAGGTTTTGTGCCGCAAAACACTCAAGATGCAAAGGACAGCATTGATTACATGGATAATGTAATGAAAAAGATTCGGGAAATAAACAGGCGGAATAATATCTTGAAGAAAAAGTATAAAGGTGATGAGCGTTTTGTGCGTATTCACAAGCGGATCGAGGAGGAAAATCAAAAACGTGAACAGCCGATTATATCGGCACACGAATATGAAATAGCCGAAAATCTGTCCCAGATGAAGTCTCAAATAGACAATATGTTATTCCTGAATATCAATATTTTGGATAATGAAGACGCTTTTAAGCGTGATGTCTTGGCTATTATTGGTCATAAATTGATAGACCTTGGAATCAAGGCAAATTTGACAGACCGTAAATATATCAACAATCTTATCACAACGGAATATTTCCAACAACGTAATTTTGCATATTGATTATGAGCGATATAAATATAACAGAATCAACGATTGCCCTGATTGATTCTTTGAAAAGTACAACAGGTGCGTTTGGCTTGGCAGGAACAGGAAGCGAATATAAAATCGTCACAGAAATGTTTCTGTACAAGTTCTTTAATGATAAGTTCGGCTATGAAGCCAAACGAGATAAAATGTACGGTGAACGTCTAAGCAAGGCAGAAAAGTGGGATGCCGAATATGACACATTTACAGAGGAAGAGGTGGAAGACCTTTTCAGTTATTTGTCGGCTTCTGTACCGAGACTTAAACCGGAACATACGTTGTCACATCTATATAATTCCACAGGAAAGGGAGATTTCTCTACATTATTGGATGCTACCTTAATAGATATAGCCAATATTAATGCCGACACTTTTTCTGTAACAACTTCCGGAAAAAGCAAGGTGAACATCTTCAGTGCCATAACAACATTCGTAACTGATACTCAAAAGCGTGATGAATTTGCAAAATCGCTGATGCGCAATGTCGCCTCATTCAATTTTGAACATGTATTTATCGAGAAGTATGATTTCTTCTCAAGAATATTCGAGCATTTGCTGAAGGGATTTAATAATGCCGGAGGTGGTAAATATGCTGAATATTATACTCCACGTGCCATAGCACAAGTTATGGCGAGATTATTGGTAGGGGACAATGCGGATTTACGAGGTGTGACTTGTTACGACCCATCGGCTGGAACAGGTACATTGCTCATGGCGCTTGCTCATCAGATAGGAGAGGATAGATGCTCGATTTTCAGTCAGGATATATCAGAGAAGTCGAGCGAAATGTTGCGTCTGAACCTTATTTTAAATAGTTTATCTGCTTCTCTGCCAAATGTTGTACAGGGCAATACATTGACAGAGCCATCGCATACTGAACCAAATGGCGCATTAAAGAAATTTGATTTTATCGTTTCAAATCCTCCATTTAAACTTGATTTTCCTGAGTATCGTGATACATTGGCTGCTGATACGATTCGTTTTTGGGCAGGAGTCCCGAATGCGGTTAAAAAGGTAGATCCGATGAAACCTAAAATGGCGATTTATACCTGTTTCATTCAGCACGTCTTAAATTCACTAAAGACAACAGGGAAAGGCGCAATAGTAATTCCTACAGGATTTATTACAGCTAAAAGTGGTGTTGAAAAGAAAATCTTACAACGTGTGGTAGATGAACATTGGGTTTATGGTTGTGTATCTATGCCGAGCAATGTGTTTGCCACCACTGGAACAAATGTTTCCGTTATATTCTTTGATAAGTCGGCAACGGCAGATAAAGTAATTTTGATTGATGCAAGCAAATTAGGTGAAGAATATAAAGAAGGCAATAACCAGAAACGACGTTTGCTTGATAATGAGATAGACTTAATAGTCAATACGTTCCGCAATAAAGAAGCTGTAGAAGATTTCTCTGTAGCTGTTACTTACGATGAAATAAAGGAAAAGGGCTATTCTCTTTCTGCCGGACAATATTTCGACATCAAGATTGATTATGTAGATATAACGGAAGACGAGTTCAATGCTCGTATGGCGAATTATAAGCAAACTCTCGCCAAGCAATTTGCTGAGAGTCATAGGTTGGAAGAGGAAATTATGAAACAGTTGGATGCTTTGCAGTTCAACGCAAATGTAGGTAACAATGAGTAACGAAATACAGTTTTTGTTATATAGTCTCCCCGATGAAGAGGGTAAGGTGCAGGTGGTTATAAAAGACGAGACCATTTGGTGTACGCAGAAAGCTATGGCAGAGCTTTTCGGTATTGACAAATCCGGGATTAGTCGCCACATAGCCAATATATTCAAGGACGAAGAATTACAGCAAGACACGACAGTTGCAAAAATTGCAACTGTCGTAAATCGAGGCATAAGAGGTGAGGTTGAAGAGTTGGTTGATTTCTATAATCTTGATATGATTATCGCAGTTGGATACCGTATCTCTTCTCCCAAAGCAACCAAGTTCCGCCAGTGGGCTACCAAGATTCTCAATGAGTATATCAAGAAAGGGTTTGTGCTTGATGATGAACGCTTAAAACAGGGAACGGCGGTATTCGGAAAAGACTATTTTCGTGAATTGCTTGAAAGAGTACGCTCCATCCGTGCCAGTGAACGGCGTATTTGGCAACAGATTACCGATATATATGCAGAGTGCAGTATTGATTATGACAAAAACTCGCCTACAACACACGATTTCTATGCCATGATACAAAACCGTTTTCACTATGCTATTACCGGGCAAACGGCTGCTGAAATCATCTACACTAAGGCAGATCATACCCAAGAACACATGGGACTGACCACATGGAAGAATGCCCCTGATGGACGCATCTTGAAATCGGATGTGTCAATAGCCAAGAACTATTTGCAGGAAAATGAAATCCGTCGGCTGGAACGTGCTGTAACAGGATATTTCGATTATATTGAAGACCTCATAGAGCGAGAGAATACATTTAATATGGAGCAGTTTGCAGCCAGTGTCAATGAGTTCCTGACGTTCCGCAAATATCAGATATTGCCGGATAAAGGGCGAATATCTGCGACACAAGCCAAGGCAAAGGCTGAAAGCGAATACGATATTTTTAATAAAACCCAATGGATTGATTCTGATTTTGATAAACAGATTAAAGGAATGTTGGATAAGTAATTCTTTCACAAGTTGTGGAAAATTTATTTATCCAATGTCTACATTTACTCTCCAACTTAGGGAGTAAACACGGTTATTATAGAAGAGGATGAAACAAAGTTGGGTAAGGAGTTAAACGAAAAAGTGATGGAATTGAGAAAATATAATGCAAATCGCACTAAAGTTTTGAAAATAAATCAAATTGTGCGTACAGTTTCAGAAACTCACAAATTTGATAAAGACAAACTCATTGCCATAAATACATCTGATGTAGAAAATGGTGTAATGGGTAGCGGTACACTAACTTCTGTAGATGAGCTAAAAGGTCAATTTAAGAAGACCATAGTAAAGGACGATATTTTGTTCAGTGAAATACGTCCTGCTAACAGAAGATTTGCTAAAGTTACAACAGAAGATACTAAAGACTATGTTGTGTCTACCAAATTGATGGTATTGCGAAAATATAATGAAGATGTTGATTTAGAGTATTTTTATTATTGTTTGACCAATCAACCTTTTCTTGATATACTCCAACGAAGAGCCGAAAATCGGATAGGTTCATTTCCACAAATTACATTCGATTTGCTTTCGGAATACGCTTTCCCGATACCACCAATCAGCGAACAGAAAAGAATATCAAGTGTAATAGCTACGTTAGACAAAAAAATAGCTCTTAATCGAGCGATAAATCAGAATTTAGAAGCGATGGCAAAACTACTTTACGATTACTGGTTTGTGCAGTTTGATTTTCCCAACGAGGAGGGCAAGCCGTATAAATCAAGTGGGGGTGAAATGCTTTGGAATGATAAGCTGAAACGCAACATTCCTGTTGGCTGGCATTGTGGGAACCTCTTTGAAATCGCTGTTTTTACAAATGGTTTGGCTTGTCAGAAATTCAGACCAAAGGATGATGAAGTGCCATTACCTGTCATCAAGATACGGGAAATGCACGATGGTATTTCTGTTGACACTGAAGAGGTAACGTCAAATATACCAGAATCAGTAAAGGTGTATAATGGTGATGTGCTATTTTCATGGTCGGCATCACTGGAAGTTATGCTCTGGGCTTATGGGCTTGGAGGACTTAATCAGCACATCTTTAAGGTTACATCTGCAAATGATTTCCCGAAGTCATTCTACTATTTTCAACTTTTGGATTATGTCGATGTATTCAAGAAAATGGCAGAAGCAAGGAAAACAACGATGGGACATATTACGCAAGACCATTTACAACAAAGCACAATCGCCATACCTGATAATAAAGATATTGCGGATAAATTTGAGGAACTTATATCACCAATCTTTAGGCAGATAGTGAAGTTGCAAGAGGAAATATCAAATCTTATCAAGCAGCGTGACGAACTTTTACCACTTTTAATGAATGGACAAATAACAATAGAATAAAAATGCCTCGCATACTCTACAAATATTTAGATATAGTTGGCGCAAAGTGCATGATTGGAAATCAAGACCTTCAATTCACTAATGCATCTCAACTGAATGACCCTTTCGATTGTCATCCAAAATTAATTGACTACTCAAATGTGCCGGACACTGAACTTCAAGGATGGATACCAAAAGATTGGTGGGTAGAGAAAGAGGAAAACGATGCACTCAATTTGCGCAATGATACATGGCTATGTAGTTTATCAAAAATCAATGATTCATTACTCATGTGGAGTCATTATTGTTGTAACCACAAAGGTATTTGTATAGGACTTGATGTAGACAAAGTAATGGAATCTGTTCCACCGATGTTTGGCACACTATATCTTGAACCACTTGTCATAGATGTTCAATATCAAGATATAATAGAGCGCCCAAACGCATATAGTGCAAATGATAGATGCAACTACCAATGGGGGACAAAAGCAAAGGATTGGGAATATGAACAGGAGGTAAGATTAGTCATACCAAAACCAAGTCCTATGTATGCAGCATTCACTCCTCAACAGGCAAAGCAGACAAAAGAAACATGGGATTGGCGTGAAATACACCATTATTTGCCGCTGAAAAAAGAGAGTTTTGACTCAATCTATTTTGGAATCAATATAGAACAAGCTGAAAAAGAAAAAATTATTCAATATGTTCGGAAGGAACTACATCCGCAAATCAGGTTATATCAAATGGAAGTAGATGAAAATGCTTTTAGATTACGACCTGTAATCATATGAACGGTCAGGTGTCGGTAAATTCTGATTTATCTGACGATTGAGTTCAATCTTTTTGTCTAAAGCAGAAAATATTTCGCCAATTTGTTTCTGTTCATGCAATGGGATTATTGGAACAGGAAAAGAATTGAGTGCTTCTACGGATAACGCATAACGTTGTCCGCTTCCAGAGGCATTGCATGCGAAATATTTTTTTGCGTAGTTGGTATGTAGAAGTGCGTTCAGATAGCGTCCATCTAAAATATCTTTGTTTGGAGATATTAGAGAGCAGTGATAACCCAATATAACATCCTCAAAATCATCTGCTATATAAGTGGGAATACCAATATCATCGCGAGTTTCACTGTCCTTTGTCAATGCAACTTGCCCTTTCTTCAGTTGGAATTTGGAAATTTCATTGGGACGAGCAGTGGCAAGCATAAAACTATCATGCTGAGCTATGGTGATAGCCCAGTTATAATAAACATCAACAAAATTACAGAGACGGATTTCTTTTTCTCCGTCTGTTATTTTTTTATCAACACCACTGATTTCAACAGTAGCAATGTCTCCCAATTTATATTTTTTCATTTGCATCCAAATTAGGATGCAAAGTTACGCATTTTTAGGCAGATTCTTGTGATTCAGTTACCCCAAATATTTCTTGTGAGCCAACTTTACATTGTTTTGATTCACAATAGCATAATGCAGTGTTGTGTCAATGCGTACATGACCAAGTAATCGCTGTACTTGTTCGATGGGCATACCTTTGTCGATAGCCATTGTTGCAAGGGTACGGCGGAACTTGTGAGGATGAACTTTGGGCATAGAAAGAGATTGCCCCAATTTTCTGATTCTAACTTCCACACCGCTGATAGTCAGTCTTGAGTGTGGCGAATTGAGAGAAACAAATAAAGCAGGATTGTCGTCTGTTCGCTCATTAAGGTATTGTTGCAAATGTAGTTTTGTACGGGCGTTGAAGTAAACAACACGCTCTTTGTTACCTTTTCCGAACACCACGCATTGCCGCTCATGGAAATCTATGTCCTCACGGTTCAGTTTAACCAATTCACCCACACGGATGCCAGTGGATGCCAGAATGTCTATAATGGCAAGGTCTCTCTTGTGAGTGCAACAGTCACGAAGCTGCTCTAATTGTTCGTCAGAAAGTACCTCCTTTACAAGAGAATCCGTCTTTACTTTGTGAATCCGTCTGACCGGACTTTTGGCGATATAATCTTCATCTTCAAGCCATGCAAAGAAGCTGGAGAAGATGCGCCTCATATTGTCGATGGTTACTTTGCTCGATTGATGTTCTTCTTGATAATCGGATAGATAGGAGCGAATGTCCGTTGTACTGATGTGGCAAATAGCCAAAGAGAGCGTAACCAACAATCGCTCAATGGTATTGCGGTAGTATGCTAGTGTTTTATCCGAACATCCCTCTATCTTTTTGGCTGATATAAAGGAGTTAAGAAGATGCTCATTCTCTTGCGTTTGCTGTGTGGCGCAATCGCTTTTTTCAATGATTTCTACATTATGCAGTTCTGATGCAAGCACAGCTTTAAGCCGTGCCATTTGTCGGCAATCCAAGTCACGCTGCATCTTCGCAACTATCGCCTGAATGATGTTCTCTTTCATAATTCTGATAATTTTTTCCTCTATATAATATAAGAGGCTGCTAAATCAGAATTTAGAGGCGATGATGAAGCAACTCTATGATTACTGGTTTGTGCAGTTTGACTTTCCTAATGAAGCAGGCAAACCGTATAAATCAAGTGGTGGAGAAATGGTAAGGAATGAAGAGTTAAAACGAGAAATCCCGCAAGGATGGAGTAGCATATCTATTGGGGATTATGCTCCATGTAAGAGTGGTTATGCGTTTAAGTCTAAAGATTTTGGAAGCAAAGGTCTACCAGTTATTAAAATTGGTAATATTCAAGAAAATTATACGCTTAACATGACTGATAGTCAATGTATAGACTTCTTTAATAATACATTGTTCCTTGCTAAAAGATATGATTTAGTGATAGCAATGACAGGAGCTACTATTGGGAAATTCGCAATATCTCAAAGAAATTATTGGGTAAACCAACGTGTCGGTCGTTTTTATTTAGGAGATAGACCTTTATTAAGATTAGGTTTTCTTTTTAATTCTTTGAAGCAAGAATATTTTAGAGAACAAGTTTTTCAAATAGCTTGTGGATGTGCTCAGCCTAATATAAGTGCTGAACAAATTGATTCAATTTCTGTATTAAAGCCTAATGATATTATTCTTAATCAATTTAATAAGCTATGTGAGCCTTTATTGGAATTACAAAGTGAAAATTATCTTGAATTAGAAGAATTAACTAAGCAGCGCAATGAACTTTTGCCACTTTTGATGAACGGTCAGGTGTCGGTAAATTCTGATTTATCGGTATATTAAAAGGCAAAGGAGAGGAAAAATCCCCTCCTTAACCCTAAACCAAGTATCAGGCATTCAAATCCTTCAACGCCAATCCATAGTTCTCTTGTCCGAACAGGTCTTGATGGATGAGTTTCAAGCCAAGTGTCTGATAATACTTGTAGTCATCACCTTCGGTACAGAGGTATCTGTAACCGTAGCGTGGCATGTACTCCTTGAAGAAACGAGCCAAGTCTTTCAGACTTTCGGCTTGGTTCTTCTTGAAGTTGCTGCGCACAATGATGATGCTCCAGTCGGGGAAGTTGCCTCTTCCTTCGCTGTACTCCCAGAAGCGGATGTAGCAGTCCAAATCACGCTCACGGATGTCCACACAAAAGCCATTGGCATTTTGCATCACGCTACAACTGTTTCTGTAGCCGAACTTCTCACACAAGTAGAGATTGAAATCAAGAATTAAATCATTCTGTTCCATAAATAATTGAATTTAAAAAGTTAATAAATAGTGGATTATAAACGAAAGCCTCGCTTGCGCTTAGCCTTTTTCTTTTTCATCAGGCGATTGAACTCTGCTTCTTCTGCGGCTGTGGCATCGTAGGATGAACTGCCGTTCAACAGACCAAGACCGATACTTGAACCATTATCGGAATGGGAAACGCTTTGCTGCACCTCTTCATCTTTATGCGTGACCCCTTGCTTGGGGTATTCAAATGAGGATGTACAAGTATTCTGCTCCAATCGGTTGTCGATATTCAAATAGCTGAACTCCCGGCTGACTTTTGAGCCGGAGAAAGAAAAGCCGTTGTACTCAAACTTGACTCCCTGTATTTCTCTTGTAGTACGGCTGGCCTTGAATTTCATATCAATGTCACGGTTGGCAAGGGCTTCTTTCAGTTCATCCCAATTTTGAGCTTTTGGTAGTTCTTCTTTCAACGCTTTGTATATCTCATGCTTTGCCCGGTCGTATGGGCGCAAGCGTTCCTCTTTGATATGGTCTTTGCCATTGGCAAAGTGCAATCGGTATTTTGCCGTCAGCATCTTACACGCCTTTTCATTTCTGTGGAAATCGTTCTTGTCGCTAATCGTCTTACCGTCATTATCCACCCGATTGAATACGATGTGACAATGCGGATGCTCACGGTCGATATGCCGGGCGATGATGTACTGCGTGTTTTCGATACCCATCAGTTTCATGTAGTCGTGGGCAATTTGCAACATCAACGCATCATCAGACTTCAAGCGTTCGCTATCTTCAGGAGAGAAGTTGAGCGAGGTGTGTCCGACAATATTCTTTACCTTGTCATTGAGCAATGCTTGTAATTCAAATTGCTCTGCCATCTGTTCGGGCGTACCATCCACTCCGACAGCTTCAAGCAATTTGGATTTATCCTCATTCAGGACATAGCGGACACAGCCACCGAATGATGTTCCTTTGGTTTGTTTACCTATCATCTTTCAATTGCTTTATAAGTTGGTTAATACGCTGCGCTATCTCCTCACATCTTTTGGCAACGGCAAAGAAACCATAGGTGTTTGCCTGCTTCGCCAACTGGTTAAGATTGGTACTTTCACCTATCAACTGACGGATGATGTGAATATGCTCTTTGGTGATTCGCTCACGTACCGTCCCGTTCTCAATGAGCGAACGAATGACTGCGCTTTGGGTCTGCCTGCTCCGTCTGCAAAGCGCACCGAGCCATGCGAATTGGTCGTAAGACAGACGGAGTGTTATCGTATGTTTCTTTTCCATTTAGAATTGCTTTTAGTGAATAATTTGTGACCATCGGGAGCCGCCTCTTCAGACTTTTTGAGGAGCAAGTGGTCGGGAAATGTAATACACCAACATTAACTTGCTATAGTAAAAAAGTCTCGATTTCTCTCCCTTTGTTCAAAGTCTGAATCCTCGTTTCTTAGGTGGTGAAACCTTTGGTTGAGGGATGTCTCGTTGTACGCTGACGAGTTTCAAATCGAATGTCTCTATCAGTGTTTTCAAGTTCGGATTCCTCTTAATCATCTGCTGGAGTATGGCTTCATCGGGGCGTACTTTCAACAGATAATCGGCTATGTCGTACCCTTCTTTCCGTTCACTTTCGGTTGCTTTGGCTTCCAGATAATCGAACAGTTGCACATCAATTCCATAGCTTTTCATCAGACAGATTTTGCTTTGCCAATAGTCGGTCACTCCCAAATCGGGGAATAACATAACGCTTCTTCCGGCAAGAACGGACAGACTGTTGGCATTGAAACAACCGTTCTTTCCACCCGATGCAATCCATAGGAATTGGGGTAGGTAGTAGGAAGCAATGATTGCCGTTTTCTCGCTTTCGACCAATGCGACAGGACGGCTTTTGTCTTCTGAAATCAGATGTTCACCGAAGAAACATTGCTTCAGATTGTAGTCCTCTTTATGTAGTACGTAGTGTACCCACGTGACATGATTGTACGGTTCTTTTATCCGTTTTCCAGTTGTCGGATTGTAAAGTATTATCTTACCTGTGCGGACTTTGTTCTGATAATCCATTTGCCAAAATACGGTTGCACCGCCCCAATGCTTGGAAGTACCTATTTTGTATTTCTTCATCAGTTTCAAGGTCTCTGGTTCTCCGAACTGAGCCGATAGAAACTGAAACAGTTTGTTGTCAGAATAGCGTTGCAATGATTGGTTGACTATCTTCAAATCAATGTAGGACGTGGCTTTCGACTCTGCTTCTTTTATAGGCGTGTAGCTCCGAAAGTTATCTTCGGATAACTTTTCTTTCTCCAATGGATTCTGTTCAAAGTAATCACGGGGCGTGAAGTGATAACCACATTTCTGTTCGTGGTCACAACGACCTACGTAATCCGGAAACTGGATTCGTTTTTCCGTATCAATGTATTTGGAAAAACATCTTTTGCGGTGGCAGTTCGGGCAAGTATGCCGGGTGCTGACACCTTTGTAGGGTTCTAATATGAATCTATGTGTACTCATTATTTTCTTGTTTAGTGTGTCACTTTTGTCGTTATTGTCGTTTTCGCTTGGAAAGTGTCAAAACCGACAAAAATGTCATGGGTTAATCTTTGAATATTCTCCATGCTTCTCTTTGCGGAACAATGTTCCGATATTGTCATTGAGAAAGCGTTGAAATGTCCGTTCCTTCATTTCGTTTTGCTCTGCCACCTGTATGGCTTGGGCTGTCGTAAATGAAGGAGGCAGCAGATTGACTATCGCCTGTTGCTGGCTGTTGAGAACATTCTCATTCAGGATATTTTGTACGCTCAATGCGGATTCCTTGAAATATTCCGTCAGTTTAATGGCTCTCTCCACCGTCAGCAGGTCGATACACGCCTTGTCGCACTCTCCGCAAGTCCATCGTGCCAGTTGGATAATCAGGCAAAAGCGGATGATGTATATCTCTAACTTGCAATAGATGCTCACAATGGTGTCATTCGTTTCCCGGTCGCACAACTCAGAGAAATGGTGCTGCCACTCGTAAAGCCGTTTCTTTGCATCCTCTGAGAAGAAAAGAATTTGCGATTCAATCTCTCCATGTTCATTGAGGCCACATTCCGATTGTATCAGTTTATCAATGACGGTATTCCATTCTTGCTCTATATCCTCCGGCAGTTCCTTGTCATTCCACCGTGCTTTCTGTTGCAGATTGGGCATCACAAACAGGATGCGGTCGATAAACCCATTGCTGGAGCGTTCACCTTTAGCCAACTCGTTTAGTATTTTCTTTTGGATAGTACCAATAACCGATATGTACGGACGCTTGATGAATATGGAACTCTTGGCATTCTTGCGGTCGGACATTGTAGTCTTGGCACTGAACACTGAGAGCCAGAACTGCTCTTCCGAACCGTTGTTATAGCGGTTTAAATTCTTGAACCAAGCGGACAATTCATCAGCCCACAAGCATAGCCCACGTTTGTTTTGCGCATGAATGAGGCTCAATCCTTCGGGCGTTACATCTGAAACCAAGAAGCGTTTGCGGATAGGCTCTTGTGGAAATTGCTCTCCACCGCTTTCCGCACGTTCCTTGCGGCTCATGCTCATCAGCTCATCATATTTGGCAAGATCTTTTTCAAATTCCTGATTCTGTCGGTAGTCATAATCAAGAAACGGCTTCATCGCAAAGCTGAGCGGATGGCTTTTGTTAGCTCCCGGTCTTCCAATCAATGCCATATACAGGATGGGGCTTTCCAGCCAGCCTTGTTTGATTTGGGCAAGATGCGTGTTACCTATGCCGACCGCTATTGCCGTAAGGATGGCTGCGGCAATGTAGTCGGTAGGGTAGTTATGGCATTCGTGTACCTCACGGATGATGCGTTGGATTTTTGCTGGGAATATGCTGACGGGAAATGCTGTGCCAGATAACTTTGTGCTTAAATCAATAGCTTCGTCAATGATGGATGCCGGATTAATAGAATATGTATCCATAGCCCAATCCATTAAAATTGTACTGATGATTTGGGCTTATGGCGCACACTACTTTGCATATTGGCAAGCATCTCCTCGTATGTCTGCTCGGCAGTCTTTCTCCGTCCGTTCTCAATCCAAGCAAGAAGCTCGTCCTCATAGAAATAGAGTTTCTTGCCTTTCTTGTAAGCCGGAAGTAGCCCTTTGCGTACCAAAGTGTATATGGTAGGCTTGGCTTTTCGGATGATACGGCAAGCATCCTCTATTTCCACCAACACATGTTTGTCAGATGGCTGTGGCTGGAGTTCCGCTACCATCTTTTTCAATTCGATGACCTGTTTGGTCAGATAACCTACCGCTTCGGGCAGCTTATCAAATGTTACTGTTTCTTTTTGCATACATCGCTCGTTTTTAATTCTTCGACGGCAAAGGAAACAGGTGTTTCAATGGTGGAATCATCCACCAAAATATAACTGATGGATAACTTTTTGATGGTGATTGGTTGTGGTAAACATTTGATTATAAGTAAGTATGGGGCGTTTTGTGATGTCACTTATGGTAATTGTTGGTAATTATATATGAGGTAAGAGATGATTTTCACAAAATGTTAGATGGGGTATAATGAAATAGCCGTGTGTAAATCACTGTGTGATATGTTTTTTCGTAACTTTGTAGGATAAAAAGTTTGAGTATGAAAAAGGAGCGAATAATTGCAAATGAGGAGACTATTAATATCTTGATAAGCAATGCTAAAAAAACGATTGCAGATTCAGAATGTTTATTGCATGATACTGAACTGATAAAAGTTGAGATATGTAATAACAAATTGCAGGGAAATTATTTGCAATTAGTACTTGAATTGTTAAGCGGTAGTCTTTTAGGGATATGTGAAGTGTGTAGCAATTTGAAAGATATGTTGTCAAGCAGTAACACATACGTTAAACGCTACCATATGCAGATGATCAATTTATCACAATATGAATGGTGTATATATTTAGGTGGTAAAGATCAGAACGGAGTATTAGCTAACCTAATACATTATCTTAATGAACAACATTACAATTCATTAGAATTGAAAAATGTTTTAGAAAAGGTTTGTCAGCTTGGCATGAAGTGTAATGTCGGATTGAGATCTATGACAGCTCATTATGATGAACCTAATATCATGTACAAAAAGTTGCTTGCTTTAAATGATGAAGATGTGTATGTACGTAGAATCAGTGAGCAATTATTGATACACGACATGATATTAAAATACGTATCTCCGATTTTGCAAATGATTAAAGAAGGGTTAAATCACATTGATAAAGAGGATATTCGTAAGAGTAGTTTTGAGTTTAATATTCAAGATATTTTAAATGCTAAAGTTGCAGAGGCTTTTAATAACAAAGAAGAACTTGACATTATGATTTCGCATCAAATAGCAAATGCGTGGAATGATATAGAGTCTATGAAGCGACTATTTGATACTTGTGAAAAAATAATTGAATATCTAAAATCAAGGCAGATTGATTACAATAGGCTTATAGAAATGAGATCACTCGTAGAGATGCAATTAGCTGTTAGTTTTATGAGATATGATTTAATCTGTTCAATGGATAGTTATCTAAATGCTCAAAGTAATACAGAGCGATCAATTTGTTTTATGTACGTATATAGAATTGAGACTGCTGCTTTAACTCATTTATATGGTTATAATGAAGAGCGAAGACAGAATAGTATATGGAATAGAATTAAAACAATCCCTGAATATAAGTCAACTCCATTATCAAATGATATAGAGAGAAATCTTAAGATTTTGACATCGCATTTTGATGGTACTAGGAGGAATTTATATACTCATTATAGGGAAGGTAGTAAATTAAATATTAGTGATAGATGGCATTGTGCTAACAAAATGGACCATCCAAAAGAATTAATGCAAATTCTGCAACTTGTCACGTTATGCAAAAATATACATCAATATCTGGCTTCACTTTTGTCTGTGATGAATACAACAGAGAAAAAGAAAAATGATGAAATATTGGAACCCATACGAAGCATAAAAGAAATAGCATATAAAAACAATCTACAAGATATTGTTAAAATGTCAGATAAATTGCTTTCAATATTTTCTTTATCCAATGTTAAGTTATAGTGTTTATGCTATGTTTCCGTTCAATTTAATCTTGCACTCTGATTCCGTGTGTGACATTTTGCGTTCAATGGTAGATATTTCTGAATCACGGAGAGTATGGGCAAATACCCTCTTTATAAAAGTGGCAGTCTGTAAGCGTGGCTTGCCGAAAGCTTTACCGATATTCCATCCAAAGTGCATGATATCAATAGTCTTTAACTGAGAATCGACCTTTATCGGTTCAACTTTAGGTAAAGAATCAGACAGATAATATTCAATCACATATCTACATAGGCGATTAAGGTCTGTTTCGTTAAGATAGAGAACCAAAGTTTGTTTTATATATGTGAGAATCTTGTCTAATTTTTCTTGCGATGCTCGTTCTTTCTCAGCCATAGCGGTAGCGTGGAATATCTCGTATTCTGTTGGCTGGCTGGATTCTTCTATGGGAGTATTATTGATAATAGAAGGTGTGGCTTCATTCTTTGGAAGCTCTGTACTGTTTTCATTGGATTCTGAAAGCGAGAGAGTAGAAACTTCTTCTGTGGTGTCAGATGTAGTTTCGATTTCTGGTTCAGATTCAGAAACGATAGCTTCTGTATCTATGGCACTTTCAATAACTTCATGATGCTCTATTGGAATTTCAGCTACCGCCGTTTTGTTGCGATAACCTTCAAATCTCATAAAACATTTTTCTATTGTTGGTGCAAAAAGTTGTCTGAATACCATTTGCAGATTGAGATAGATAGCTCCCATGATAATGGAGCATACCACTAAAATGAGGTAGCTGCTGAACTCGTCCCAACCATAGTGTAGTACGGTCTGGCGGGCTAAAACACCAATGATAGCGATTGTCTCGAAAACAATCAGATTCAAAGTAATATGTTCTATCTTTTTCTGCTTCATAGTGAGATGTATTAATCGTTTGTGTGCAAATATATAGGATTAATTTTTGAGAAAATCCATAGTTTTGCTTGTTAATGGGCTTTTGACGATATATTTCATCACTTTTCATCATGTTACATACCTAATAATAAGCGCATTGCAAATTTCTTGTTTTTAGATGAAAATAGTTGGAGCAACAGACTTGTGTATCTCAAAAATAAAAATTATCTGCATCATTTTGGGTAAACAATGCAGATAATCAATAGGGTATAGAGAAATGGCTTATTAGCAATACAATGTTTGGTTTGTACCCTTGTTGAGATATAACAGAATGTTACATTCTTGTTTACGAGTGACTTTGTTTATTAGCCATTTCCTGAATGTTGCGGAATGTCCGGTATCTATTTGATAGGATAGGGCTATAACCATATCAAGATTATACACATCGGCATTGTTCCCATTCTCCAATTTGATGTACTTACAAACTTCGTGGCTCTTCAAAATATTGGTTTTCAAGATTCTCTTAATTGCTGCATGGATAGTTCCAGCCGTTGTATAATACAAGTCTGCTATCTCCCAAGAGGTCATCCATACTTCGCCATCAGAAATATGGATGCCTTGTTCGTTGTTTGTTATGATTCCTCGTTTCATAGCTGCAATTTACTTGAGTGATATTTTATTAGCTGTCTCTCGTTTCTTGGAATTGACCAAATCGGCATATATTTGAGTTGTGGACACGTTTTTATGCGTTAGCATCTTTGAAACAGTGTAAATATCTGTACCCAAGGATATTTGTATGACCGCATACGAATGTCTGAATCCGTGGAAGGTTATCGGCTTTGTTATTCCTGCTTTTTTGAGCCAGCTTTTCAGCGGATAATTAATCATGCTCCGTTTCAACTCCTTGAATACTTTGCCTGTTCCGGGCGTACCGCATAGTTCGTAGGCTTCGTAACTGATGGGAAGTGTCGCTTCCGTCTGGGTTTTCTGTGTTCTGATACGCAAGCAATAGCCTTGGTCGGGAGCGATGGTAAAGTCTTCCCATTGTAGGTTGAGAATGTCACTGATACGTAAACCTGTCAGACAAGCGAATAGAGAAGCGGATTTTAGAACAGGGATGTCGCAAGGAGTGGCAGCGAGTTGTTTCACTTCATCCAATGTCAGATACTCTTTTTTCACATCTTGTGGCTCAATCTTATCAAGGTAATCATTGATGTTCTCACGAAACCATTTGTCCCGATAGGCAATCTTCAGCAATCCTCTGAAAGTGGAGTAGTAGCCGGATGCCGAATTGAGTGATATGGGGCGGTTGTTGTGTTTGAGCTGTTTGGCATTCAGTAAGTATTCACGGAACTTCTTGCATAAGTCCACATTCACATCACCAAAGGAGCATTGTCCCTTGACGAAGTTGTGGAAATGTTGATAGACGAATTGCCATTTCTGGTCTTTGTTCCGGCACATCTTCTTGAAGTAGGCAAGGAAATCGGCTTTCTGTTTGGTTTTATCCAAGAAACCGAACTCTTCATTGATGAGCGATTGTACTCTGATGCAGCGGATAGCCTCTGCCTTGTTCAACATATCGTTGTTGAACTCACGTTCCATTTCGTTTTTGGGATGGGCGTAGATGTAGATGCCGAGGTATTCCCTGCGGCTCATCTGCATCGTTTCGGGGTTGCGGACTGCTGGATAATAATCCAGATACAAGGAGATACGATTATTCCGAATCGCTCTCTGACGAACTGTTACTTTTGTACACGTGTGTGACATACTGTTTAATATTTAGAGTTTTACATTTGTTTGGTGCAAAGGAATAAGGTGCTTCAATGGTGGGTACATTCACCGAAAAATAACCTATTCAATCTTTGGGGCTGCAAGCAACTTATCCAGTTCAGGCTTGGAGATAAGTGTGTATTTGCCTTTCTTGACCTTTGGGATATTATGGTACTTCGCATAATGATAGAGCTGGTCACGAGTAAGGTTAAATTTCTCCATCGCTTCGGCTACCGTATAATATTGCGGTTCTTCGGGTGCTGCAATGCCCTTCGCTATATCCACATGCTTCTTGGAATAGTACACCATGATACCCTCTTTCTTCTTGGGAATGGCATTCTTGGAAACGAAACAGTAGATGGCGGATAAGGTCATGCCAAACTTCTCTTGCATTTCCTGTGTGGTGTACCATTCGGTAATATCGGGATTCGGGGCTTTCTTGGCGAAGTAAGCGTCTATATGTTTCTTGCTCCAATAGGTTTTGCCCCGATTGAAAGTCCAGGGGATGTTGTTCTTCTTGGCTACCGCAAATATCCAAGACTCGTTTACATGGTATTTATCTTTGACTTCTGCGGTGGTGTAGAAGTCTGTGATAGGGGCTTTCTCTTTTGATTGTTTGTTCGCTGCTTCTTGAACAATAAAGTCTGTCATATCTTCTATGTCAGCTCTGCGAACAAGTGTTTTCCTTTCGAATCGGATTACCTTGATTACTCCATTGCGGATATAGCGATATATGGAAGTGCGCCCAACGTTTAATAGCTTGGCTACTTCTGACGGAGTAAGATACTCCTTGTTTAGATTGGGAGGCGTTTTTATACTTTTCCTTAATTCGTGTTGCAGACTTTCAATGCGCTGTTTTCTAACTCTGTCTTTATAGGCAAGGTTTGCGCATCGGTGTGAACAATACTCTGTGGTGGTCTTATGGGCTGTGAAAACAGCATTGCACCACTTACATCTTTTCTGAATGTCGATTCTACTACTCATTTTATTTATCCGTTTATTTCGCCAAATCTGTTTCATCGCGTACCACCACGTACCATGACGTACCAGTGTGTCCACGACCTTTCCGACCTAAAATCGGAGAGTAACAAGCGAGCAACAAATGCGGTACAAAAATGAGCTGACAAAGCCCTATAAACGATGACTATCGCTTATAAGGCTAAAAAGAAAGGCGCTCAAAATGAACGCCTTAATAATCGTTGATGATAGATGCTAATCGTTGGTAATCACCACTTACTTGCCGATGCAGAAATGCGCAAATATATTTTGCAGCACCATATCATTTGTCACTTCCCCTGCTATATCGGATAAATGGAAAATACATTCGCGTATGTCTTGTGAAAGAAAATCTCCGGAGATATTTGCGTCCAATCCTTCTTGTACCCGGTGAATTGCATCCAGCGCACGTGTTAGTGCTTCGTAATGGCGGACGTTTGTTACAATGACATCATTCTGGGTGACTGTTGGTAAATGAGCGGCTGCTACGAGTCTCTGTTGGAGTTCATCCGTGTGCAAACGTTGTTTCGCAGAAATAAAAATAGATTCTATTTCCGAACCTATATGCTCAGAAAATTGTGAGGCAAGTTCGTTTTTCTGAGTTTCATTTATCAGTTCTACCTTATTAAAGACTAAAATCAATTGTTTGTGTTCACAACGAGGAAGAATCTTATCGGAGAGCAGTGTTAACTGTGAAATTGCGTCAGCCGAATCAATCATCCACAGTACAATCTCTGCCTGATCGAGTTTTTGAAAAGTCCGTTCGATACCCAGGCTTTCGATCGTATCACTGGTCTCCCGGATACCGGCTGTATCGATAAAACGGAAAGTGATGCCACCTATATTCACAGTATCCTCGATGACATCCCGTGTAGTGCCGTGAATATCGCTTACAATAGCCTTGTCTTCATTCAGCAGGACATTCAGTAGAGTTGATTTTCCTGCATTGGTTTCTCCGATAATAGCTACCGGTACACCATTTTTTATGACATTCCCTACACTGAACGAATTGGCCAGACGTGCAATGACTTCTTCTATCTCGTCAGCCAGTCGGCGTAGGGCGGAACGGTCCGCAAACTCTACATCTTCTTCACTGAAGTCCAGCTCCAGTTCAATCATTGAAGTGAAGTTCAGCAGTTTTTCACGTAGAGTTGTCAATTCTTTGCTAAAGCCACCGCGCATTTGACTCAAGGCAAGACGGTGGGTAGCAGCAGAGGAAGAGGCAATCAGGTCGGCAACGGCTTCGGCCTGACTTAAATCCATTTTACCATTAAGAAACGCTCGTTGAGTATATTCTCCCGGTTGTGCCATGCGACACCCGTTCTTAATAAGTAGTTGCATCACTTGTTGTAAAATATAAGATGATCCGTGACAGGTGATTTCAGTGCTGTCTTCCCCTGTATAAGAGTGTGGAGCTCGGAAGAGACTGACAAGAACTTCATCTATCATTTCTTCTCCGTTATAAATTCGGCCGAAAGTAAGCGTATAAGGTTTCTGTTCACTCAGCAGCTTTCCGGATTTGGCCGGGGTAAAAATACGGCTGGTGATGGTAATAGCTTCAGGGCCGGAAACACGAATGCTTCCGATGGCTCCTCCTTGAGCGGTTGCTATGGCGCAAATTGTGTCTTGATTCATTATCTAATTCATTTTGAGAGGCAAAGATAGAGCTTTCTTGGTAAAAAACAGAGCAAACAGATAGAAGTTATACTTTATTATTTTATCTTTGTTCGCATACAGCAAGACAAACTTTATGGCTATGGCACACACACTGGATTCATTCCTGGATACCGGAAACCTTGAGAATTTGAAAGATAATTATCAGAAAATCACTTCTGTCCTGGCAGGACATCAGATTGCATTTTGGGAATATGACATTCCTACAGGAGAGTGTAATTTCACAGATGAATATTTCCATATTTTAGGGTTGAAGGAGGCCGGAATCATATTCAGAGATATTAATGACTTTTATCGGTTTGCCCATCCGGAGGATGTTATCTCTTACCAAACGACTTTTGCGCGGATGCTTGAATCGGAAACCAAAATCTCCCAAATTGTGGTACGTTGTGTAGGGAGGCAAGGAGAAACAATTTGGCTTGAAGATAATTTTATTGCTTATAAGAAGAATAAGGAGAATGGCTCTGATAAAATTATAGCATATACTGCCAATATCACTTCACGTTGTGAAAAAGAAGTCCAGATCAGGCAGCTTGAGGAACGAAACCGGAAAATTATTGAAGCACTACCGGAGTTCATATTTATTTTTGATGATAATTTTTTTATTACGGATGTATTGATGGCACCCGATACAGAGTTGTTGCATCCGGTGGAAGTGTTGAAAGGAGCAGATGGGCGATCTATTTATTCTTCTGAGGTCAGTGACTTGTTTATTAGCAGTATTCATGAATGCCTAAAAAGTGGGAAATTAAAAGAAATAGAGTATCCTGTGGATGTCGAAGCCGGCAGACATTTTTTTCAGGCACGCATTGCTCCGTTTGAGGGAAATAAGGTGCTGGCCTTGATTCATGATATTGGTGATCGGATGCGACGTTCGCAAGAGCTACTTGAAGCCAAGCAACGGGCAGAAGAGGCTGATCGGATGAAATCAGTATTTCTGGCCAATATGAGTCATGAGATACGTACTCCTTTAAATGCTATTGTGGGCTTTTCGGAAATTATAGCTTTGACTGAGGATGAAAAGGAGAAAGAAGAGTATTTAGGGATCATTCAGCAGAATAGCAATCTACTGTTACAACTGATTAATGATATTCTCGATTTGTCACGAATCGAGTCGGGTAAGTCGGAAATGCATTGTCAGTTGACGGAAATGAGCGGATTGGTAGATGAAGTGGATAAAGTACATCGTCTTAAAATGAAGAAAGGAGTCAAGCTGAATGTGATTCGTCCATCAGAGGAAATTTGGATTTCGACAGATAGGAATCGGGTGACGCAGGTATTGTTCAATTTCTTGTCGAATGCAATTAAAAATACCATTGAGGGTAGCATTACTTTCGGACTTGTAAAAGAGGAAGAATGGGTTAAACTTTATGTAACAGATACCGGCTGCGGTATTTCCAAAGAGAAATTACCTTTGATATTTACCCGCTTTGAGAAGTTGAATGATTTTGTACAAGGAACAGGGCTGGGATTACCTATCTGTAAGAGTATTGTAGAGCGGTTGGGCGGTCGGATTGAAGTGGAATCCGAGCTTGGGCAGGGGAGTACTTTCATTCTTTATTTGCCCAATAGGCAAGTACAGGAAGTTGTGGTTGGCGAAAGAGAAAACGCAGCGGGTAATATGGGAGTGGAGAACCGGCAGAAGAAGATACTGATTGCGGAAGATGTGGAGTCCAGTTATCTGCAGATTAATGCCTTTCTGAAAAAAGAATATACGATTCTTTGGGTGCCTAATGGAGAAGAAGCTGTGAAGAGTTTCATACGCGAGAAGCCCGACTTGATTTTGATGGATATCCGAATGCCGGTGATGAATGGTATTCAGGCAACAGCAAAAATTCGTGCTATCTCGCAAGAGATACCGATTATAGCAATTACAGCATATGCCTTTTGTCCGGAAGGAGAGCGGGCTCTTGAAGCAGGGTGTAATGAAGTGATTGCAAAACCATATCCTCTGGAGAAGCTGAAAGAAACGATCGAAACTTATTTATAGGAGGGAGGAATAGTCGGTCTTTCAATGCAACAATTTATCATATAGTATGTTCTGTAGTAAATAATGCTATAAAGATAAATTGGATTATGAAGAAAGTAGTACTAATCGGGGCCAGCGGCTTCGTCGGTTCGGCTATTCTGAATGAAGCTTTGAACCGTGGATTCCATGTGACGGCGGTAGTTCGTCATCCTGAAAAGATCAAGATAGAGAATGAAAATCTGGAAGTGAAGAGAGCTGATGTTTCTTCATTGGATGAAGTCTGTAAGGTTTGTAAAGGTGCTGATGCCGTGATCAGTGCTTTCAACCCGGGGTGGAATAATCCCGATATATACAAGGAAACCATTGAGGTTTATCTGACGATTATCGACGGTGTAAAAAAGGCTGGAGTTAATCGTTTTTTGATGGTGGGTGGTGCCGGTTCACTGTTTATTGCTCCCGGCATCCGACTGGTCGATTCGGGAGAAGTTCCCGAAAAGATATTGCCTGGTGTGAGAGCCTTGAGTGATTTTTATCTTGATTTTCTGAAGAAAGAAAAAGAGGTTGACTGGGTTTTCTTCTCGCCGGCGGCAGATATGGCTCCTGGAGTACGTACAGGCAGATATCGCCTGGGGAAAGATGAGATGATTGTGGATATGGTAGGTAACAGTCATATATCTGTGGAAGATTATGCGGCTGCCATGATTGATGAGCTTGAGAAGCCGGAGCATCATCAGGAGCGTTTCACCATAGGGTACTGAGCGGACGGTATTTTTCAAGGAAATTGAGATATAGCTTTGCACATCCCCGGGCATCGGAAAGTGCTTCGTGGTGTTTAAGTTCGATGCCTTCCCGTTCGCAACAGGCGCTTAGGTTGACCGGCTTGTATCCTAAAGAACGATAGATGCGGCAGGTACATTCCCAACGTTCCGGAAGCGATAACTCATCATAATCCAGTCCGTACATCCGCATGGTATTCTTCAGTACATTGCGGTCGAATTGTTCATTGTGCGCAACTACTACTTTGCCTTGTAAGCGTTTTTTGACTTCGGGATAGATGGCATGAAATCCCGGGAGTGACTCTGTCATTCCCGGAGTTATTCCATGTACAAGCATATTTGCACGCCAATATTCATTCTCCGGTGGTTGAATCAGGCTGTAATATTCGTCTGTAATCTCTCCGTCTGTAACGGTAACGATACCTACCGCACAAGCACTTTCCATGTATCCTGTGGCGGTTTCAAAGTCAATGGCGGCAAATGATAAATTCATCAGATTCGATCGAGAACTGTTTTAATTAATGTATCGATGGTATTCTTATAGCCTGTGTTCGCTTCTTTGATTAAGCGGTTAGCTATAACCATACAAACGGTCATGGCTTTGTGTCCCATCAGCTTGCTGAGGCCGGCAAGGGCGGAACTCTCCATTTCGAAGTTGGTTATCTTGTAACCTTTATATTCAAACTTTTCGATTTTATCATTCTGCTTAGGGTCCGCCAAGGGAACACGGAGTTCGCGTCCTTGCGGTCCGAAGAAACCACCGGCTGCAATAGTAACACCGCGCACCATATCTTCTTGCGCAATACGGTCTATTAATTCTGCATTGGCATCAATAACATAAGGTGCAGGAGCACACATGTTACCGGACCAACCCATGTGATTCAGAAATGCCCGTTCAAAGGGAAGGTCACAAACAGCATTGCGTCCGGCATAGAAGTTCAACAGTCCGTCAAAGCCGATTGACTTTTCAGAACAGACGAATGTGCCGACCGGTGTGTTGGGTTGCAATCCTCCGCATGTACCGATGCGAACTAACTCTAAAGAGCGGAGGTGCTCTTTTTCTTCCCGAGTCTGGAAGTCGATATTTGCCAAAGCATCCAATTCATTGACTACGATATCGATATTGTCACAACCGATACCGGTAGAAACGACAGTTATCCGTTTGCCTTTATAAGTTCCGGTAACCGTTTTAAATTCGCGGCTTTCCACTTCACATTCTTTATTTTCGAAGTGAGAAGCTACGAGTGCCACCCGTCCGGGATCACCTACCAATATTACTTTGTCTGCCAACCATTCCGGCTTTACATGCAAATGGAATACCGAACCGTCTTCGTTGATAATTAATTCGGAGGAAGGAAAATACTTTTTCATGTTATTGAAAGGTTTTAGTTTAATAAATACGTTCACCACAAACTACATGGATTAACCGCTTGTTTCCCGAGATTGTTCTCTCCGGCGGTTATACTGCTCTCTGTTGTTTGTGGTGAAATGCTTTCTCTAATCGCTCAACGGTTTACTGGTAGCTCCACCGATAGGTTTAGCTATGTTTTCACGCATTGATGTATCAGCTTGAATATTTTTCATTTTATAATAATCCATAATACCGAGATTTCCACTACGGAAAGCTTCAGCCATGGCCTTTGGAACTTCCGCTTCTGCCTGAATTACATTGGCACGGGCCTCTTCCGCTTTGGCTTTCATTTCTTGTTCGGTCGCCACAGCCATTGCGCGGCGTTCTTCCGCTTTTGCCTGCGCGATATTCTTGTCGGCATTTGCCTGGTCTATTTGCAGGGCAGCACCAATATTCTTACCTATATCAATATCAGCGATATCAATAGAGAGAATTTCAAATGCAGTACCGGCATCGAGTCCTTTGCGCAGCACTAGTTTTGATATGGAATCAGGATTCTCAAGTACTGACTTATGGTTTTCAGAGGAACCGATTGACGAAACGATACCTTCACCTACACGTGCCAGGATTGTATCTTCGCCGGCACCACCCACCAATTGGCGAATATTGGCACGTACCGTCACACGTGCTTTGGCTATCAGCTGGATACCGTCTTTCGCAACAGCTGTTACGGGTGGTGTGTCGATAACTTTAGGATTAACCGACATCTGCACGGCTTCGAAGACATCGCGACCTGCAAGATCAATTGCAGTAGCCATTTGGAATGGAAGTTCGATATTGGCCTTCGATGCAGATACCAATGCATGGACTACCCGTTCTACGTGTCCGCCTGCCAGATAGTGTGCTTCAAGTTCATCACGGGTGATGTTGCTCAGGCCTGCTTTATGTGCTTCAATCATACCCGGTACGATGATGTATGGCGGAACATTACGGATACGCATCAGAAAAAGTTGTACCAAAGAGATATTAACTCCTGATACTTTGGCTGATAGCCATAGGAAAAAAGGTACATAATGAAAGAAAAGAACCAGGAAGATAATACCTCCCGCTATCAAGAAGATAGTCAGATACATAGGTTCGACATTCATAATTGTGCTTGATTTTAAGTGAATATTAGGATTTTAATTTTTCGACAAAGATTATTCCATCAGTGATCCGATTGACAATAATCGGAGTTTTTTCATTCAGTAATCCGTCCATTGACTTGACCTCTATGATATTGCCATTGATTTCAGCATTGCCAATTTGAGCCAGTCGGGTAATCGTGATACCTGTATCGCCAACTTTTACTTTTTCGGCAGCGCTTCGGTCTATTTTGGATGTTATGTCTTTCTTCAATGCCAATTTATCCAGGGTTTTCGACCGCATGAACCAGACAAGCGAGCCGATACAGGCAATTCCCGATATAATAAGTGTTATAAACCCTGCACCTGTTCCCAGGTTAGCAAAAGCATAATAGTTTGCATAGATAATGCAGACCAAAGCTGAAATACCGGCGAGGCTGATACCTGGAATTACGAACAGTTCAACTAAAAAGAGTATTACTGCGGCGGCTATCAGTGCAATGATGATCAGTACATCCATAGTTTGTTATTTTAAGTTTTGTTTTTCTGCATTCCGGACTTCAATAGCCTGTTTATCCAGTTCTTCTGACATCTGAAGTACCCTCTTCTCAAGATCGCGGATAGCCGGTGCCATTTTACTTTGTTCGTCTTTATTAGACCGTGCGAATCCTTCACGCTGGCTCTTCAGTTTACCGGTTTGCTGGCGGTAATCTTTTTCCATCTGTTCATATTTCAGGTACAGTTGTTTGGCTTTTGGAGACTTGAAATCCGTTAAGTGATGGTAGGTAGAGTGGTCATCAATGATAAATTCAAAATCAAAGTTTTGTTCTACAGCCGGTTTATGGTTGATAACCGCTTCAAGTCGTTGACGGGCATCATCCACTATTTTAGAGTCTTTCCAAGTGCTCTCTAGAGAATGGAGCTGGGCTAGTTCAATCATTTTTTCCGGTTCCATAGCTTCGTAGTTGTAAGTTCGTTTAGAATCATTGGGTACGAATACGTAGATACAAACTTTATCTTCAGGTTGATACCTGTCAGAAGCAAACCATCCTAAATTATTATATTCATCAATGACATACATGTAGTCGTTATAAGGTGAGTTGAAAGGCATACCCACGTTTTCCGGTACCAGATAGGTATCAGTATTTGTGTTATATCGGGTTACAAAAATGTCATATCCTCCCATGGAGCCATCACCATCCGAGGCATAATAAATGGTCACTCCATCCGACAGGACATACGGATAATTGGCATTTCCGGAGGCGTTGATACTTCCCGGAAGTGGTTTTCCCTGGCTCCACTCGTCCAGCATCTTGGTTTTAGACAGAATATTCAGACTCTCTTCTCCCTGCTCGCTGTAGTAAATACGGTTTCCGATTTCTGTTTCGTAAACTGTTCCCGGATGATAGCCTTTCGTCTTGAAATAGTCATTGTAAGTGAAGAGCTTTCCGGATTCTTCACTGATTTTATAAGCTTTGAGGAAATTGGCTTTGTCTATTACAAAACTGTCAATAACACATACGTCTTCCACCCCTTTCAGCATGCGAAGGTTTCCTTTAGCCTTTTCTAAAAGCTGTTCGGCTTCTTCTGTCGGTTTTTTGCGTTTAGATAAGTCTGCAATGTATTCTTCGTAGCAATCTACTGCATCTTGAAAGCGGTATAAATCATTATAAGTCTGAGCCAGATATAGCTGTCCGCTCGGAATGCGTTTCTTTACTGCCGTCTCCAGGTATTTTAGGGCCTCGGCAGCATTACCTGTTTTGAGGCAACACACACCGTACCATAGGTTGTAATTACCGTTTGCCGGTTGCGATTTGACATATTTTTGAAAAACAGGTTTGGCTTCAGCGTATTGTCCTCTGCCATACATGCCTCTTGCTTGTTCCAAAGTTTGTGCCGATAGGCTTGTCAGGAGAAAGCATAATAGAAAGAATAGGATATTTTTTTTCTTCATAAATGGTCTTGGGTTATTATTCAGAAGTTCAAAAATACAAATTAATTGGAAATAAACCTTTTTTCTCTTCTTCTATTATGTTAATTCTTCTTTAAATCATTCTTTTCTCTTACTTTTGCAGCCGATTTTTCAAAAGAGTTATGGCACAGTTTACGGAAGAAGAGAAAACCATTCGGCGTATCGAAAAGCGTTTTAACAAAGGTATGGTTCAATATGGGTTGATTGAAGAGGGTGACAAAGTGCTTGTTGGCCTTTCAGGAGGAAAAGATTCCCTGGCATTAGTCGAATTGCTGGGTAAACGTTCGCATATTTTCAAACCTCGTTTTTCGGTGGTAGCTGTACATGTGGTTATGAAGAATATTCCATACCAGAGTGATTGGGATTACCTCCGTGAACATGCTGAAAAGAATGGTGTTCCTTTAGTTGTTTACGAGACTTCTTTCGACCCTTCTACCGATACGCGTAAATCACCTTGTTTTCTCTGTTCATGGAACCGGAGGAAAGCTCTGTTTACTGTGGCTAAAGAGCAGGGTTGCAATAAAATAGCCCTTGGACACCATATGGACGATATTTTGGAAACTTTATTAATGAACATTACCTATCAGGGTGCATTCAGTACAATGCCACCACGTTTGGTAATGAACAAATTTGATATGACCATTATTCGCCCGATGTGCCTGGTGCATGAAGCGGATTTGTTGGAGTTGGCGCAAATACGGGGATATCGCAAACAAGTGAAAAATTGTCCTTATGAATCCCAATCGAGCCGTAGCGATATGAAGGGGATACTCCGACAATTGGAAAAGATGAATCCGGAGGCTCGGTACAGTCTGTGGGGGAGCATGACAAATGTACAGGAAGAATTGTTACCCAAAGAAGTGGAGTTTTAATTTTGAATAAAATATGAAAGGTATTTATGCTATTTCGTTGTTGGTCGTTTCCAACATTTTTATGACATTTGCCTGGTACGGGCATTTGAAGCTACAGGAAACAAAAATAATCAGTAATTGGCCTTTGTATGGCGTGGTTTTGTTTTCATGGGTGATTGCGTTGGCTGAGTATTCTTGTCAGGTTCCTGCCAACCGGCTGGGGTTCAGCGGAAACGGAGGGCCGTTTTCATTGATGCAACTTAAAATTATCCAAGAGGTGATCACACTGATTATATTTACCGTTTTTTCTACCTTATTATTTAAAGGGGAGTCACTGCATTGGAATCATGTGGCAGCTTTTGTCTGCTTGATAGCAGCGGTATATTTCGTGTTTATGAGGTAGGCGGTTTGTGCCGGTATGGGGTGTCAAAAGCATTTGGTTTGATATGCAGATAGATGTATCTGTTATCCTATCCGTTTATACCATTTAAAGCGGTTTGTTTTTCTTAGTATCTCTAGTGAAAATGGTAGGGAGCTTATCTTGGACCACATGCCCGGGTATGTGGGTTCGTGAACCTGCGTACCCGAGTTGAGATAAAGATGCTTTAAAAAGAGATAATATGCTTATTGATAATGCGTTATTCTTGCTTCGGAATCAACTTGCTTTTTGGGTAATTTCTGTGCCGGTCATTCTGAATACCTGCTCCCATGGGACCGGTTATGGGAGCAGGTATTCACGCTATTTGTCAAGATATTGCTTCATGTTTTTTGTAAAATAGCTTTTCACCTCCCCTTTTTCATCACTGTAGATAAAATAAGCACCTATGTTGGGGTGTGATTTTGTAAAAGCTTCCGCTTCATCCAGCCCCATTACCATAAAAGCTGTGGCTAATGCGTCGGCAGTCATACAATCGTCGGCAACTACGGTTGCTGAAAGAATATTATGTTGAACCGGATATCCGGTACGTGGGTCGATGGTGTGGGCATACTTCTTGCCATCTTTGTAGTAAAAGTTGCGATAGTTTCCGGAAGTTGCTATACCTACATTGGTCAGTTTTAATGTTGTTTGTATCTCTTGGTTAAGCGACAAGGAATCGTCTACAGGCTTGTTTATGCCGATTCTCCATGCTTCCTCTTTGGGATTCACCCCTTTTACCACCAGTTCGCCACCTATATCTACCATATAGTTTTTGATACCTTTGCTATCCAAATACCGGGCTACTACATCTACGGAATATCCTTTGGCTACAGCACTACAGCTTAGCATCACCCGAGGGTCTTCTTTGATCACTTTGCCGTTTTCCAGTTTAACTTTTTGGTATCCTGTGATTTGGAGTAGACTATCTATCATGATCGAGTCGGGGAAGGCTCCTTTTTTGAAACCGAATCCCCAGGCATTGGCTAATGGAGCTACTGTGATATCGAAAGCTCCGCGAGTTTCGGCTGAGATCTCCATAGATCGGTTAAAACAGGTTTGGAAGAAAGTGTCTGTGACGATTTCTTCATTACGATTAACACGGGTAATGACAGATGTATCATTGAATGGAGAAAGTGAACCGTCGAATTTTTTTAATTCGGCATCGATCTCCGCTTTCAGATTGCCGTCATATTGATAGGTAATATTATATACTGTGCCGAATACAAGCCCATTGATACTGTTGTAAGGTATTTGTTTATTTCGTTGGGCTAGTATCCAAATTGTTCCCAACAGCAGGATAGCCAGCCAAATGAAGCTTTTTCTTGTTTTCTTTTCCATAATAAGTAAAAAGTAAGTAAGCAACAAATCTGTTTATGATTACACAGACTTTTGTTGTTTGAGGTTGATAGCTAATTATTAAAAAATAAGTGTTCGATTAATATTTTCGTTCCAATAAGGATCAGTATGATTCCTCCCCATAATTCAGCACGAAGTTTTCTGGCAATGCCGCATCCGAAGCGAATGCCGAAGATTAATCCTATAAGGGACATAAAAAAAGAAACAAATCCGATGATTCCTGCCGGGTAAAGGATAGACGAACAGCTTTTGATACCCAGAAAAGCAAAGGATACTCCTACGGCCAATGCATCAATGCTGGTTGCAACGGCCATTGTTATCACTACTTTCAGGCTTGCAGGGTTAAATCTTTGGCAGCAATCTTCTTCTTTAAAAGATTCTTTGATCATTCGTCCGCCTAGAAAGGCCAGAATAGCAAAGGCAATCCAGTGATCGACCGATTCGATAAGGTGGCTGAATGTGCTTGCTCCTAACCACCCTAATAAAGGCATTATAGCCTGGAAAAGTCCGAAAAAAAATGCCATGATGAGCATAGGCCGCCATTGAATACGCCTTAAAATAATACCACTTGCAATAGAGACAGCGAGGCAATCCATCGCTAAACCAATTGCAAGTAGCCAAATCTCTAATCCTGTCATGTCGTTAAAATGGTAATTTATAAATCAGTGTATATGTGATACCTATGTTTGAGGAGTCATATTCACCAAAACCCGGTACATACCATGGATTTCCATGTTCGCTGATTGAGCCCGCTGTTTTAAATTTAAAGCGTAAGGTCCATCCCATATAGAAGCTTTTATAGATTTGAACATTGACTCCGGCCACCAGCTCAAGCCATTGCATGTTAGATTTCAGTCCGTTGTAATGATAAGGTACGCTTCCTCCCCAAATGCCGTCTATCAATCCGGGATTAGCCATACTGCCTCCATAAATAGGGTCAGAAAAAGGTGTACTTGAGATGTCGTACTTGAAACTGCTAAATCCATAACGTAGTCCTACATACAAATATTCTTTAACAACATTATAGTCAGCCCCAACGCGAAAATAAGGAGCGGCACTTTTATAATGGATACCGGTATCACTCCAGGTATCTGTTTGTCCGAAACCGATTTCTACTGTAGGAATAAATTTCTTTTTTAAGTTTACTCTCACATTTACCTCAGAACTTAGAAAATCTCCTCCGAGTAGTTTACTGCCCAACCCGAATAAGTCCACACCGACATACGTTCCATTGTAAAAGGGAATCGTATCCGCTTTTATCTCCTCTTTTGCTTTCTGCTTGACAGCAGGACGTGCACCGGGTCTTTGCTGTTGTGCTTGGAGCGGAAGGCTGAATATGAGGCACAGCAGGCTAACGATTGTAGCGGTAGAATATTTTGAGATTTTCTGTTCCATTAATGTTAGCTGCATTTGATTTGATATATAGAGAGTCTATGCTATGATATTTCTTTTTATTGGTTTCCGTATAATCAATCGGATGAATACTGATGATATTTTGTTTCATACTGTATCCGCAATCCATCGACTGAAAGTAAGGAGTATTGGTTTGCAGGATCACCATTGTATCTCTTAACAACCGGGTGTAATGAAACACAAGAATAGTCGAGTCACTTGTATAGCGTAGTGGGAGAGCGATATCATGTACCTTTTTCTGGTTATTGATGATTATTGAATCAGTTCCGAATGCTGTCACACTCAATGAATCGAGGGTGTCATTCAGTACAGCCTTGGTTTCCGGATTGATGGTATACATTTTGGCGTAGACCATCGGGCGTCCGGTCATGGAGCAATCACTCTCTTCCGAGCAAGCCGAAAGGATAGCACCCGTTAGTGGATAGGCTACCATCAGGAAGAGTACCAGTTTTATTAATTTTTTCATCGTACAGGTTTCATTAATCGTTCGTTATATTATTTTTTCTATCTGATAATTATTGCGTTCCGGGGCGTTGCGTGAAATCAGTTCGCCAAGAAATCCTGCCAAAAAGAGTTGTGTTCCAATAATCATGGCAGTCAACGACAGATAGAAATAGGGAGAATCTGTTACCAGCCGATAAGGCATACCGTGATTCATACTATATAATTTACTGGCTCCGACAATAACCACTGAAATAAATCCCAGTATAAACATCAATGAGCCTAATAAACCGAAAAAGTGCATTGGTTTAATTCCAAACTTTGAGAGGAACCAAAGAGAGATTAAATCGAGATATCCGTTAAAGAAGCGATTCCATCCTCCAAATTTAGTTTTTCCGAATTTACGTGCTTGATGGTGCACCACCTTTTCGCCTATTTTCTGGAATCCGGCATTCTTAGCCAGATACGGAATGTAGCGATGCATCTCTCCGTATACTTCGATGTTTTTTACAACAGCTTTGCGATAAGCTTTCAATCCGCAATTAAAGTCGTGCAGATTATGAATCCCTGAAACTTTACGTGCCGTGGCATTAAATAGTTTGGTAGGTAGAGTTTTCGACAGCGGGTCGTATCTTTTCTGTTTATAGCCTGAAACAAGGTCATATCCGTCTTCAGTAATCATACGGTATAATTCCGGTATTTCATCGGGACTATCCTGTAGGTCGGCATCCATCGTGATCACTACATTTCCTTCGGCACGTTCAAAACCACAGTACAGAGCCGGGGATTTTCCGTAGTTTCGTCGGAATTTGATCCCTTTCACAGTGGACGACTGTTTCTGAAGTTCTTCGATAATTTCCCAAGAACGGTCGGTACTACCATCATTTACAAAGATAACTTCGTATGAAAAGCCATTGGCTTTCATCACTCTTTCAATCCAGGCAAAAAGCTCCGGAATGGATTCTTCTTCATTGAACAATGGTACGACAACAGATATATCCATTTTACTTATAAATTAGATATTACAAACTATAGAGGTTGCACCTCCGGTGATTTGGGCTTTCTCATCACAAACAAGGCAGTGGGGACAGCCAATATGCTGCCATAGAACACATTCTGTGACATCAGTTGCATAGTAATGTCTATCGGTGTCAATGTACTGATCATTTCCATCACTTCTTTCAGTTGGCTGATGTACCCTTCTATTCCCGGTACTTCTTTATTGGTCAGTTCGTCAAACATTCCCATGTAAGTGTTTACAATGAAACCATGGTCGATGAACCGGAAATAAATGTAGTGGGCCACTGCCGTGAGGAGTGCCGCAAACATATACATAAAAACGATGAATACCCATGCTTGCAGGAAGCGGATCGAGCCGCCACATACTTTGTCACGATAGGTACGTGCATAATAATATCCCATGAACGGAACTCCTAAAGTAAGCCCGAAAAACAGGAATAAAAGAAACGGAATGGACAATCCCAATGGGAATAGAATGAACTTAAGTATCCAGTATACTCCCATATAGGTGCCAAAATGCATGGCATATTTTTGTAAGTTACTTCTGCTTTCTGTCATTTTATTAATAAATAGCGCACAAAGGTACAAATAATATTGTTTGGTATGGAATTTATGCCTGTTAAAGTTAATAAAGCTATCCGGTCAGAAAAAAAACATTTTTTTTCGATTTTAAATATCTGAAAAGTAGGAGCTTACCGGTAAAGCATGCAAAAAAGTACCGATCCCCTATTGCAGGTTTAATAAAAATACCTACCTTTGCACCCGGGTAAGTCCTATACGGCCAGCTCCCTTCGAATCCTCCAGGGCTTGATCGCAGCAAAGGTAGTTGGTTGTAGCGGCGCGATATAGTAAGCTTACCCACTTGCCTCTTTAGCTCAGTTGGCCAGAGCACGTGATTTGTAATCTCGGGGTCGTTGGTTCGAATCCGACAAGAGGCTCAAAAAAGGAAAAGCATCTCGGCACTGCCGGGGTGCTTTTTTTGCGTTTATTCTTCTGATGGTTCATGAAAAAGGAAAGGGATGAACCTGTTTATGATACATCCCTTTTCGCATTTACATTCAATTATTATAAATAACTAACCTTTTATCATGCTATGCTATCATGATTTTGTTTAGCCTTTTACTACAATTCGTTTATATCCGTATACGGCGCGGTCTCCCAACTCTTCTTCAATACGAAGCAGCTGATTGTATTTTGCCATACGGTCCGAACGGCTTAAAGAACCGGTCTTGATTTGTCCGCTGTTGGTTGCTACGGCAATATCTGCAATGGTTGCATCTTCTGTTTCGCCTGAGCGGTGTGAAGTGACCGTTGTATATCCATGGCGGTGTGCCATTTCAATAGCATTCAATGTCTCTGTCAGTGAACCGATTTGATTAACCTTGATCAGGATAGAGTTAGCACAACCCTTTTCGATACCTTTTGCCAGGAAGTCAACGTTAGTTACGAATAAATCGTCGCCTACCAACTGACAGCGATCCCCGATGCGTTGAGTCAATTTCTTCCAGCCTTCCCAGTCATTTTCGCTCATACCATCCTCAATGGAATCAATCGGATATTCGTTGATAAGTTTTTCCAAATAGTCAATTTGTTCGTCAGCTGTACGTTTTTTGCCTTTTTCACCTTCAAATTTGGTGTAATCGTAAATACCGTCATGATAGAATTCGGAAGAGGCGCAGTCCATGCCAATCATTACATCTTTGCCCGGTTCGTAGCCTGCAGCTTTGATAGCGGCAAGAATAGAGTTAAGTGCATCTTCTGTTCCTTCCAGGTTGGGAGCAAAACCGCCTTCATCACCGACAGCTGTACTCAGACCACGGTCTTTCAATACTTTTTTCAAAGCATGGAATACTTCGGCACCCATGCGCAACCCTTCTTTAAAAGAACTTGCACCTACCGGACGGATCATAAACTCCTGGAAGGCTATCGGAGCATCACTGTGTGAGCCTCCATTAATGATGTTCATCATTGGTACAGGCAATACATACGTATTCGTACCTCCGATGTATCTGTAAAGAGGAATATCGAGATAGTTGGCAGCAGCTTTAGCTACGGCAAGCGAAACACCCAGAATAGCGTTGGCACCCAGTTTGGCTTTTGTCTTTGTTCCATCCAATGCCAACATGGTATGATCAATGCCTATTTGGTCGAGGGCCGACATACCGATCAGATGCGGAGCAATGACTTTATTGACGTTCTCTACTGCTTTCTGTACACCCTTGCCGCCATAACGATGTTTATCACCGTCGCGGAGTTCAAGCGCTTCGTGTTCACCGGTCGATGCACCCGATGGAACGGATGCACGTCCCATAATGCCTGATTCCAATACTACGTCTACTTCTACTGTAGGGTTACCTCTTGAGTCGAGAATTTCTCGTCCTGTAATTTTTTCTATTTTCATTGTTTCTCTTGTTTTTTAGTCTCTGCAAATTTACTCACTTATGGGAAGCGGAAGAATCACTATTAATAGGTATTCCGTTCGGGTTCTTTCCCTATAAATCAGTATCATTACTTTTATATTATAAAACAAAGAAAAGAGAAGAAAGGTTCAATCGTCTTCTATTTTGACCCCTAGTAGAGGTAACAGATCTATTGCTTGTAACGAACTGACTATGGCTCCTTTCAGATCGGCTATATTGAGTTGAATACCTGCTATTCTAGAGTTTCTCAGGTCGATACCTTTGAGTGAAGTGTGCGAAAAGTCGGCTTCTAACAATTCGCAAGTATCAAAAGCTGCCGGCATCAGTTTGCTGTCATTCAGGCTGCCGTTTCGGAAATTGCAATGGCTGAAACGGGCTGTTCGCATTTTTACCATGGAGAGATTGATGTATTGTCCGTAGCAATGATCCATTAAAACATGATTGAGGGTGGCTTCCGGGAAACCGGTTCCCAGCAATTTGCAAGATATAAATTCTACCCGGTAGAAAGTAGTTCCGGCAAACGAAACGTTGGATAAATCGCAATTTTCAAAACGTACGTCTGTCAGTTGAGCTGATTTAAACTGACATTCGCTGAATATTTGTTGTTTGAAAGTGCAATTATTAATACTTAGATAAGGTTTAGCTATTTGATGTACGGTTCCCTTAAGGAAGTACAAATCGGAAACTTTCTCTTGGTCGGTAAGTGCATCCAGTGGGACCGGACTTTCGGACTGACTGTTAAGGAACGGAGCTACGACTTTGACGGGTTGCACTTTTTTGATTGTTGGCTTCATATATGATTCGTTTGTTATTTAAATTGTTCGCCAAGATATCCTCCGGCCAATACAGCCAAGAGTCCAAGCAATATGCTGATGAATACATAAAAGGTGAATATGCCATAAAAACCTCCTTTCAGCAAACTCAGACTGTCGTTGGCCAAAGTGGAGAATGTGGTAAAACCGCCACAGAAACCAACGGTCAGAAATAGCCTCAGTTCGAAAGATAGATTGAAACGCTCCGAAAATGAATAAAAAAAACCGATTAATAAGCTGCCTATGATATTTACGGCAAATGTTCCCCATGGAAATGGGAAGAGAGCCGGGCTAAGCCGTTCGTTGACGGCGATTTGTGTCAGATAGCGGGTTACACTGCCCATGCCTCCTCCGATAAATATATAAATAATCTCTTTCATCTTTTTTTTGATTTTATCGGCAAAGTTACCACTGTCAACTGTTTATGCAAACGTTTTCTGATAATTCTTCTTTGTTTCGGTTCTATTCATCGAACATGAATCTGCTTCTTGCTTATCTTTGCTGCATGATTACTAATTTTTATTGAACCATATCATGAAGAACATGAAAAAACTGACTTTTAAGTTAGCTTGCTTTTTTCTCTCTCTTTTAGTGAGTAGTGTGGCAATGGCCGAAAGTATTACTTCTCCCAACGGACTCTTGAAACTGAATGTATCTGTGAATGAGAAGGGGGAACCTGTGTATGAACTTTCTTATAAAGGTAAAGAAGTGATTAAACCTTCTAAACTGGGTCTTGAACTGAAAGACGATCCGGGGTTGATGGACGGTTTTACGTTGTCTGATGCCAAAACTTCTTCTTTTGACGAGACTTGGGAGCCTGTTTGGGGCGAGGTTAAGCAAATTCGCAATAATTATAATGAACTTGCGATTACTTTAGACCAGAAAGCTCAGGATCGCAAAATGGTGATTCGTTTTCGTCTGTATAATGACGGACTCGGATTTCGCTACGAATTTCCACAACAAAAGAATCTGAATTATTTTGTAATTAAAGAGGAACATTCTCAATTTGCTATGGCCGGTGATCATACTGCTTTCTGGATACCGGGAGATTATGATACGCAGGAATATGATTATACTCGGTCGAAACTTTCTGAAATACGCGGCTTAATGAAGACGGCTGTCACTCCCAATGCTTCTCAAACTCCTTTTTCTCCTACCGGTGTACAGACTGCTTTGCAGATGAAAACAGACGACGGGTTGTATATCAATCTGCACGAAGCTGCTTTGGTGGATTATTCTTGCATGCATCTCAATCTGGACGATAAGAATTTTGTTTTCGAATCGTGGTTGACTCCTGATGCCCAAGGGACCAAAGGATATATGCAAACTCCTTGCCACTCTCCATGGCGTACGGTTATGGTTAGTGATGATGCGCGTGATATTCTTGCTTCTAAATTAACATTAAATCTGAACGAGCCTTGCAAACTGGAGGATACTTCCTGGATTAAGCCTGTAAAATACGTAGGTGTATGGTGGGAAATGATTACCGGAAAGAGTACTTGGGCTTATACGGATGATGTTTATTCAGTGAAGTTGGGCGAAACCGATTATACTAAAACTAAGCCTAATGGTCGTCATGGTGCCAATAATGAGAACGTGAAACGTTATATTGATTTTGCTGCCGAACACGGTTTTGATCAGGTGCTGGTCGAGGGCTGGAATGAAGGCTGGGAAGATTGGTTCGGCAAGTCAAAAGACTATGTGTTCGACTTCGTTACTCCGTATCCTGATTTTGATGTGAAAATGTTGAATGAGTATGCTAGAAGTAAAGGAGTGAAGCTGATGATGCATCATGAGACTTCTGCATCTGTGCGTAACTATGAACGTCATATGGATGAAGCTTATCAATTTATGGAAGATAACGGTTACAATGCGGTGAAGAGTGGATATGTTGGCAATATCATCCCGCGTGGTGAACACCACTACGGTCAATGGCTGAATAATCATTATCTGTATGCAGTGAAGAAAGCTGCGGATCATAAAATTATGGTGAATGCACACGAGGCTGTTCGCCCTACCGGATTGTGCCGTACATATCCGAATCTGATTGGTAATGAATCTGCCCGTGGTACAGAATATGAAGCCTTCGGAGGCAATAAGCCTTTCCATACTACGTTGCTTCCATTTACGCGTCTGATAGGTGGTCCGATGGATTATACTCCGGGTATTTTCGATACTCAACTCTCTTTCCTGAGTGGTGAGCATAGTTTTGTACATACTACTTTGGCCAAACAGTTGGCTTTGTATGTCACTCTTTATAGCCCATTACAGATGGCTGCCGATCTTCCGGAGAGTTATGAACGCTATATGGATGCCTTTCAGTTTATTAAAGATGTAGCAGTAGACTGGGATGAAAGTAAGTATATTGAAGCAGAACCGGGAGAGTACATCACTGTGGCCCGTAAAGCTAAAAACACCAATAATTGGTTCGTTGGAGGAATTACTGGTGAAAATGCACGCACATCTACGTTTGTACTTGATTTCCTGGAACCGGGAAAGCAATATGTAGCTACTTTATATGCCGATGGTAAAGATGCGGATTATGAAAAAAATCCGACTTCTTATCAGATTAAAAAAGGTCTGGTGACTTATAAGACGAAGATTTCCACTGACTTGGCCCGTAGTGGAGGTTTTGCTATTAGTTTGATAGAGGCTACCCCTGCCGATAAGAAAGAACTTAAAAAGTGGAAATAAAGATAGTTGGTGTAAAAAAGGTTAGTTTGGTTATTTTTTGAAATGACAGAGTCCGGATATATTGAGTATATAATCCGGACTCTTTTTAATTTATAGTTGTTGTATTCTTAATAATATATACTGTTTGGAAGCTGGGCTTTCTTTTTGTTATAGCTTTGTCTTTAGCTTATATATCTATTATTCAGTTGATTGCTTCCTAACTCTAATTGTTTATAATATTAGCTTTAACATGATGTTAAAACAAGTCTTGTAAATGCAAAGAACAAGTTATTTGTCTGCAGAAGCTTTGTTCTTTGTACAGGGAAAACCAATAACCTTCTGCCTTTATTAACATTGTTAAATTATTCTTCCCGGATGATATCTTTTTATTGGAAGTTTCTGTTCGCTATATATAATAAGGTATAAGAAGATCTATTTATTAGCCCCTCCATCCAACAGTTCTGCTATTTTCTTTTTCAAATTAAGCTTTATAATTTCATCTTGCTGTAATTCTATCTCTACCATAATTTTGGCATTTCCTAGTTTATATCTGATACCTTCGTTATCAGAATTTCTCTGTTCTCGTTTGATACTATATAAAAGGGAAAAATCATAGTCTAACGCTATTGAAATATTGTATAATGTATCCGTGTCGATGCTTTTCCTTGTCAGTAAGTAATCTACACTTTGAGGCTTAACATCCAACCGTCTTGCGAGTTCGGCCTTTGTAACCTGTCTCTCAGACATCACATTTTTGATAATTTCACCTATATAAATATTGCTTTTTTTCATTTGCATGAAAGTACAACATAATCTGAAGAGTTAGGTTTATAGGTATAAAAGAATATCTGTCTATTTTTGTATTTTGTTCATAATTTATTTGTTTTATCAGATAAATTAGGATATATTTGCAGCGAATCACCAAGAGAGGTGAAGCAAAACTTTCCGGTAGCGGGAGAAAAACAGAGTGAAACATAACATTTATATTATTACTATTATTCATTTAAATTTTGAGATTATGAAAAAGAAACTCATGATGGTAGCAGTGCTCCTGGGTGCTTTGTCACTGGGAGCTTGCGTTGATAACAACGAATCAGCTTCTGTGGAGGCGGTACGTAATGCGAAAGCTGAACAGTTGAAAGGCTTAGCAGCATTGGCAAATGCGCAAGCTGAGGCTACAAAAATTACAGCTGAGGCTGAGGCAGCATTAAAAAATGCACAAGCTGAATACCAAAAAGAAATGACTGAAGAGGCCAAACAGGAATTTGCAGTTGAAATTGAGAGGATTAAAGCAGAAGCAGAAAGAGCAATTGCAGAAGCAAAAAAAGCTGCTTCTGAGGCTGAACTGGCTATTTTAAAAAATGCTGATGAACGTGTTCAGTGGTTATACGGACAGTATACTACGGCTGCTGATGAATTGGCTACTTTGAATGAAAAACTTCTTACCAAAACAGCTGGTCTTGCTCAATTAGAAGCAGGTATTACTACAGCAGAAGCAAATGCTAAGGTTAACACTATTGCTTGGAATAGAACTATTGCAGCGGAAACTGCTAAATTGGAGGTTCTGAAAGATCCAGCTAATACAAATATTGATAAGGATGCGCTTAACGCTAAAAAGGAGGCTGCTTATCAAAAGTATACATTAGCCTATAGTACACTGATGAATAATGAAGGTGCTGCTTTGGATGCAGACGCCAAGGGTATTCAGGAGGCCATTGATGCTTTGGATAGAGATGCTATTGAGGCGGTGAATAATCTTTATAGTAATGTGGTTGCATTTACTGGGTATGAATATTTGAGCTGGGAGACTACTTCTGGATCTACTTCTCGTAGCTTGCCATCAGGAGCTTATGTAAGTGAAGCTCAAAAACTAAATGCTGAAAACTATTTTGCAACGAACTTGGAAGATGCAGCAAATGCTTTGGGTACATCAGCTGATACTAAAGATAAAAATACTGCTTATGGCCATCTTGCTGCTGCCAATGCACAGTTGGAAGATGCAAATAAAATGGGTGAAACGACAGATGCTGAAAAGGAAGCTAAGAAGCAAGCTATAAAAGATGCAAAGACTGCAATTGCTTTGGCGAAAGATGAGATTGTGAAGGCACAAGCTTCTTATGATGAAGAAAAGGCTGCTTCTGATGAATTTACGGCTGCTCTCGCTGCTGTTGATGTAAAAGCATATAATGATGCGGTTAGTGCAATTGTAGCATTGGTTAAAGCGAATGAAACTGTTGCCAAAGCATTTAGTGATGCTAGTGAGACTTCGACGAAGCTTTGGAATGAATATAAGGTTCTCAATGCACTTTATGATAATAGTCAGAATCTTGAAGAATTAATTGCTCAATGTGAATATAATATTGCTGATGCTAAAAAGCAGATTAAATTCTATGAGGCTAATATCACAAATGCTGAGGCCCAATTAGCTAAAGGAAAAGAAGAATTGGCTAACCTGCAAAAAGAAATTGCCGCTAAAAAAATTATTGTTGACAATGCAAAAGCTGCGTTAGATGCAGAATTAAACGCTGAATAATTCCTAAAGTAACGGCAAAGACAACAAATTAAAAAAAGTATCGTATGAAAATAAAAAGACTTTTAGTGTTGGCCGTTCTACCCATGCTGTGTCTTGCTGTGAATGCACAGAACTCCAGTAAAGACAATACTCCTAAAAAAGGAGACTTTACGGTAGCAGCTACTGTTGGATACAATAGTTACACAAATGTCACAGCCCCTTCGGGGCTGCTGACTGACTATGAAGTCAGAGCGCTCTCTACCAACTGGGCA